>Ga0255768_10000475_pt1 | contig 41135 bp, 21 predicted proteins | sample 071ome_33_FD_179983 | JGI IMG/M metagenome (GOLD analysis project Ga0255768, IMG submission 179983) | Coastal salt marsh microbial communities from the Groves Creek Marsh, Skidaway Island, Georgia - 071412AT metaG (version 2) | ecosystem: Environmental > Aquatic > Marine > Intertidal zone >... | reverse complement strand
ACCGGACATTGTTAGGGTAGCACCTAATCTATTTGTTCTTTGTATAAAGTTAGAGTTTGCGTTTGCTAATCCTCTAAAGTTTCCGATTAGCATTTTGTTGTACTGATCCTGTGATCCTGTAAATGTTTTAGCACTATTAACCGAACCAATAATAGTATCGTTAAATCCTTTCATGGTACCGGTAAGCATCATAGCACTATCTGTTACCGGAGCAATGCCTAATACAGCCGCCATTGCCGCTTCTCTACCTGCATCACCAAACCCTGCTTCTGCTGTGTTTACAATACTTTCGATTCTTGCTCTTGTTGCACCGTCCATTCCTGCTAGGAAGTTACGGAAGTTTTCATTCATGTTGGCTTTTGCCATACCTTGTGCAATGTCGTCTGCCTGTTGACCTGTTAGTTCGGATAGTCTACGTAAATTCTTTTGATATGATACACTTAAATTTAATAGTTGCTGTTCGTTTGTGGTACGCATTCTTAAACCTAATGCGTTTTGTGCTGTGTATTCTGCAATTTTTTCTGCTTGTTCGCTTACGCTAATACCGTAGTCTCTTAGGCGCATTGAAACTTCAGGTGTTAATCCTTTTAATATATTAAGTGCCGTAGCACCACCTCTTGAAGCAGTACCTAAACTTGCTAAACCGTCTGATACAGGACCAAGTGCTCCGCCAATTTCGTCTGCTGTTAAACTTAGGCCTCTAAAGCCGGATTGCATTGTTCCAATCTGATCACCTAGAGCAATACCACTACTTGTTAGTTTTTCAAACGTGGTAAAGTTGGAATATAATAGTTTGATTACAGAGTTTAAAGCCTGAGCAAACGCACCTACAACCGGAACACTATCAGCAATTTTTGACGTAAAGTCAATCATTGTTGGTCTGCCTTTGGCAAACATATCTACCGTATCAGAAAATGCTCCCGCTAGTCTACTTGCAAATTTAAAGACTCCGCCAAATACCTTTGTCATGCCGCCAGCGACAACTATTAGAGGATTTAGACTTTTTGCTAGTTTGGTAGCACTTGCGGCCGCACCCAAAATACCACCGCCTGAACCACCACCTGAACCACCACCTGAACCACCACCTCCGGTAGCACCACGTTGATTCATTGATTTCATTTCGCTCAAAATGGATTTTAGGGTAGCCTCTTCCGCGGCTCCTTGTACTTCTACCCTTCCAATATCAGGTATATCAATGTTTACTGCCATGTTTTAAAAACCCCTATAAAGTGCGTACATAAATAATATTTGTAAGTAGCGTTACACTTATTTATATTGAGGAAAAACCATGGAACAACAAAACATACAACAAGGGCAAAGCATTTTAAAAAAATATGCTAGACAACCCAAAATTTACTTAAAACTGCCTTCGGGTGGTAGATTTTACTCCAGCAACCCTCTTGAAAAATCTGGTTCGGGCGAGTTACCGATTTATTCAATGACTGCTAAGGATGAACTATTAATCAAAACGCCAGATGCATTATTAAACGGAGAAGCAACAACTTCAATGATTAAGAATTGTTGCCCACTGATTGAGAATCCGTGGGAAATTCCTCAAATTGATATAGACGCTATCATTGTTTCTATTCGTATTGCTACGTATGGTGAAAAAATGACGACAAGTTTTAAGGTTCCTAGCGTTGATGAGGAACTAGAAACAGAAATTGACCTACGTTCTTTACTTGATCAAATGCAAGGTCATACGTATGAATCAAATCTTACAATTGGTGATTTAACCTTTCAAATTATTCCTCTAACATACAAACAACAAACGGAATTGTATCAGCAAACACTAGAAACACAACGTATTGCACAAGTGCTAGGAGATACGACTTTAAACGAAGAACAAAAAATAAAAGTATTCCAAGATGGTTTTAAAAAACTAAGTGCAACAAGGTTGGCTGGTATTGCTCAGCAGATTGTTTCTATTTCAACACCAGATGGTGACGTTACTGATAGAAAAGAAATTTCAGAGTTCATTAATGATCTAGATGTAGAAACATTTGAAGCAATTACAAAACATGCTGAAACGCAAAGAACACCTTTTGAAACACAACCGCAAAAGGTAAGTATTCCTAAAGCATATCAGGACAAGGGAGCACCTCCGGAAGTGGAAGTTCCGATTATGTTTGATCAATCAAATTTTTTCGTTTCCAGATAGGTTCACTCTCGCTTTCTGAAATCAACGATCTGGTCCAGAGTATGGATAAAGAAAGCAAGGACATAATAGATGGTCTCATCAACCTTTGCTGGTATATGCGTGGCGGAATGACCATTGAAGAAGCCTATTCAGTAACTCCTGAAGAAAGAGAAATGATTGTTAAGATGGTTGGCGCTCACGTGGAAACATCCAAAGAAACCGGACAGGTAGTAATCTAAATTATTTTTTGTATTTTTGAATCAGTTGTACCAATCGCTGTGGATCCTGCTGAATAGCATTCTTCATGAATCCAAGCAATGGTGCCATGTTAGCAAGTTCCTGCTGATTAGGCTTTTCGCCCTTTTGCATTTTGTCCATACCACTAATTGCTAGATTGGGATTTCGAATATCCAACTGCTGACGCAGTCTGCTCATGCCGCTTTTGGTTTTTGATTTGTCAGCGGAAGAACTTCCTCCACCCATTCCACCGCCTTTGAACAACGGGTCTGGTCTTCCTGTACTTGGATCATTACCAACTGCTTTTTCAATCTTATCAAGCATGTCCTTGCCTTTTTTAAATGGTGCATCAACAGCATCTGCTCCTGCCTTAAACTGCTTGCCTAGGTGTGCCATTGCGGAAGGTTTGCCCTGTCCTACTTTAATTCTGTCATCCTTGACAGCGTCAGTAACTTCGCCCTTTACAACACGTTCAATATCCTTGGTTGAAAGCCCCTGCGTTATATTAATTTGATATTTTTTAGCGATAGCATTCACACGAGATTGATCCGCTTCATACATTCCCTGTTTGACAGGTTGCGTGTTAGCCGGAACTTTCTGTTTGGCCGCCTGCTGTGTTTTTTCAGCACCCTGTAAAAATTGCAATACCAAATCCTGCTGTTTTGCATTTAGTATCTGTGCTATAAGTTCGTCTATTTTAGGATTGCCCAGTTTAGCCGCAACATCACGTGTTGCTACCTTGCCTGTTGCTTTGTTTACCCATTGGGCACCTTTCCAAACATATTCATTTGGATTGGCCTGCTGTTGTTGTGCAGTTTTTTGCACCTGTGTTTTAATCTGTTGTGTTTTAGGATCCTGTGCAGGTTGCGTGTTAGCCTGTTGTGCTTTCATGGTCTGTGCAGGAGCACCTGGAACCGTTGGCATAACAGCCGGCGCTTCAAATGTAAGTTGATCTATCTTCATGCTGTTTTTGTAACTCCCTGATTGTTGCCAGTTCCTTGTGATGTATTAAATGGTCCATCCTTAACGGGTGGTTTAGCATTTGCTGGTACATTGCTTTTACCTGACTGCAATCCCTTAATAAGATACTGCTTTTCAGCGGGAGATAGTTGTTGCAGTTGTGATTGTATTGCTTTATCCAGCGTTTGTTTAATTTGTTGTGTTTTAGGATCCTGTGCCGGAGCATCCGTCTTAGCAGGCTGTGCCTGTTGCGGTGCGGTAGCACCCGCCGGTGGAAATTTAGAATCCAAAAAGTCAATCAGCATGTCAAGGGTAGGCGTAACGCCCTTGGTCTTAACATCCGTTGCAAATTCTCTGTTAATCGTATTCATAAAATCGCCGATCGCTCTCTTGTTATCAGCGGTATCACGACCCACCTTGCTAAATGGGTTCAACCCTTTTAGAGTGTCAGCGGCTTTCGAAGCAATGCCATATGGTGCTTCTTGTACGTCTTTTTCGATTGATAATTCATTTATATGCATAGTAACGTTATTTAGTTTGATTAGTAGATGAACTGCGTTCATCTGTGTTTTCGCTATCGCTCAAACACCTTTATTTCTTTGCATATATTTAAGTGATTTAAATTACGAAGTAATTTTTTAGCATCATGTAGATTGTTTCAGTCAGACGGAACCTACTAAATGGTTCCATCTAATCTTGAACATCATGTGAGTTCGTCACAGCCAAGACTTGGAAGTAGGTTATTTGTTTATACACACGTTTGTGGGGCTTTGGCCTTTCCCCTACCTACACCAACATCACGTAAAAATCTGCTTTACAAATCGCTTTGCTACCGCAAACCGCTTCGCGGTCTTCTACGCTACCTCCCGCCTCGTTCCGTTGCAAGGAGTTTTTTCAAACATAGTGTTTTCGATTGACAGCATTCAATCTACGCTAACCAGTAGGCCCAATTCTTTTGATGGCTTATCTCCCAATGGGGGTCGATTAACGTGTACGAGTGTCCTTCTCAGGGGACCTTTTACTCAGCGGTATTACTAAACTGGCCCGCTAACCTTGTGTGCTGTTTGTACTGCCTAGATTTTGAAGTGCTTCTTTGAGGATTTTTGAACTGCCTACTCTTACGTTGATAATGCCGTTATAATAATCGTCTGTTTCTAATACCCTGCGTTCAAATTGTTCTCTAGCCTCTAGATAACTCATTAAGCCTCTGCTGTTGCAAATATAAAGTATTTCTCTGGTAAATTTGTCTTCACCCAGTTCCTGTACGTCTGCTATCAAATGATCTGAAGATCCCCAATAGTCCCTCCAGTCACTTTCTACTTTTGAACGCCTTTTATTTTTTTTGCCTTTAAGTGGTGGGCGGGTTTTCTTAAACTTCGCTAGTTTTTTGCCCACATATTTGCGATTGTTGGTAGTGTTGGTAATCAAGTAGACAAAACCTTCGCAATCTTCTGGAAGTTCGTTGATAATTTTGCCCTGATAAGTCCACTCCATAGTGATACTTACCGTGCCTTAATTTTCGGTGTCTTGATTCTGATTTGCCTTCTTTTTTGCCTTGAGATCTTTGCGTCTATCCTGTACTTCGTAACGCCTTTGTGTGCATAGCCTTCTAATATCGCTTAGAATTGAACGCACTTTACGTCCGTTTTCATCAAAGCCTTTTGCTTCCCAACGTTCGTTCATGTTGTAGTAATCCATAATTGCTTGAACCAGCAATTCGTGTGTTGTTGGTTTATGCATCAATTACCTCTGTGTCGGTTTCGTAACTAGTAAATCCGTTTTCTTTTACAACTTTTAGTATATTATTAACCCTAGCACTTAGTTCTTCTTTATGTGAAATCAAATAGATATTTTTATGACGTTCACGTGCCATCTTTTTAAGAATAGCAATCGAACTTTCAACACCAGCAGTATCCATACCACTATCAATAAGTTCATCAATAAACAGCAAATTAATGCTTTGATATAAGTTTTCCCAAACATCTCTAAATGCCCAACTTAGGCTTAAGATGAGTCTATTTCGTTCACCTCTACTGAGGTTATCAAAGTCTAAGTCACGTCCTAGTTCTGTAATTTCTACCGTTAAATCGTTCTGAAACTTAACTTGATGCGGTAATCCTGTACGATCTAAGTAGTATTGTAAACGTTTGTTAAGGAACGACAAGTTTTGATCAATAATACGTTTACGAATAAATGAATCTTTACTTGTAAGCAGTTTATACAAGAAATCCATATGATTTTTCATATTAGTTAGATCGTTCATAACGTCCCAACTTACTTCTTTAATTGCTGTTTCTTTTAATTCCTTAATTTGTTCAGTGTAAGGATTAACATCTTCATCTCTTTCTTTTTTACGATCCTCTAAACTTGCTAGATTGTTTCTATGATTAAATGCTTCTTCCGCAGTATCATAAAATGTTTTAGGCTTTCCGTTGATATCTCCAATGTCGTCAATTTTTTTAACAACTTCATCTAGTTGTAGTTGAATACCGTCAAAATATGTTTTACTTTCCTTAACATCGTTTTCTTTTTCTTTTAATAAATCCGCGTGTGCATCATCATGCAGATCTTGTCCGCATGTAAAACATTTTTTACTACCAATGTCTTCTAGTTCTTTTTCATATTTTTTAACTTCACGATCCGCACGTAAAAGACTTGACTCTAAACTTGCTTTTTCTTTTTGTAAGTTTGTAAGTTCGTTATTAGAAGTTGTCCATATTTCTAAGTCTTTATGTGCTTGAATTTCTTTTTCAATATCAACTTGTATTAGGCTAGATATTGCCTTGCTCAATCTAGCAATTTCTTCTGTTTGATTCGCATCCCATGCTTTACTTTTAATATCTAAATTGTTAATACTTTCTTGAACAGCAAGGTTAGCACTTTCGATACCTTTAATTTTTGCATCTTCTTCTGCTATTGCATCTCTTACATTTTTTTGTTGTTCTTTTAAACGATCTGCTTTTTCAGACAAAATAGTAATGCCAAGCAGTTGTTCAATAATTTCTCGTTGATTATTAGGGGTCATAGCCAAGAATGGTTCTGTATAAGTGTTCAAAGCAACCAAATGTTTGAACATGGTATGACTCATGTTTAATAATTTTTCAATTTCTTCTTGTGTTTTACGACTATCGCCTTGTGATTCATCTACATCATCTGCAACAGACTCAACATCTTCAACATAAAATTTAAGAATATTAGGTTTTCTGCCTCTTTCAATACGATATGTTTTTCCGTTAACTTCAAATTCAACGGTAACAAGCATTGCTTTACCATTTGTTTTGTTTACAAGATTTTCTCTACGTATTTTTGTTAATGCTTCGCCATAAAGTGCATAACTTAATGCATTAATAATTGTTGTTTTACCTGTACCATTACGTGATCCAGCATCATCGCCACCTAAATCCATGTTTTCACCTAGGACAAGTGTTAAATGTGCTTTGTCAAAGTCAACTGCTTGTGTTGAATTCCCAACACTCATGAAGTTTTTTACCGTTATGGTTTTAATTTTAAACATAAATTATAAGTTCCTGTAAATGTCTAGCAATATATTAGGACGATATTGTTCACTTTGAATTTTTGTTATTTGATCTGTAACAATTTGATCAACACTTTCGAATTCAGTCTCTCCTCGTTCGATTGTAAGTGCGTCATCAACATCTTCTGTATCAGGTAACAAACTAATTTCTCTAATATCGTATTGTTTAGAAAAGTTTTCTTTAATAAATGTTGCTTCTTCATACGATATATCAATATCTAGTGTAACTCTTAGATATAAATTGTTTGGTTTTAGTATGCTTTCTGTATTATCAAGCAAATTGCTTAATTTTACGGTTCTATACTTTGGACAATCGGACCAATTAAGATATTCTGGTTGTCCTCCCCATTCAAGAATCATCATACCACGTTCATCATCCCATGCATCAGCATAATTGTGAGGAAAAGCATTTCCAATATAATGAATATTTCGATTGTTCTGACGTTTATGAAAATGTCCAGTAAAAACTAGTTCTTGATTTTTAAAGTCATCTGCTTTTACTTCGCCTGTATCTGGCATCTCAACCATAGCGTTCATTTTAAAATGAGGAAGTTCAAAGTGTCCAAACATATAACGACACTTCATTTTTACAACATTTTTCCATTCATCACCAACAAGCCATGGCACAAGTGCAACATCACCAATTACCTGTGGTTCATTTACCACCGTGACGCCTGGTACGTGCTTGCCAAATACTACAGAATGAATTTCACGTTTATCTTTGTAGTATAAATCATGATTTCCTGGAAAGAAATAAAAATTATCAAACGCCGCACCCAGTTTTTCCAATGAACGCAAACTAGCATCCATTGTGGTTAAATTCAATGCACTTCTATTATGGTGCCAATCTCCTGTGAATATTCCTACATCACAGCCGTTTGCTTTTGCTTGTTCGATATACCAATCTACAAAACGTTCGCAATCGTCGTTATGAACCTTAGAATTACTTTTAAGTCCGAAGTGTATGTCAGTAAACACCGCGGCTTTTTTAAATAAATTTTTAGCCATACTTTTCCTCAATTATTACAATTATAAGGCCAACCATGTATAGTTGTCAACCTAATAATCTGCTTTTGGCTTTCTCATTGTTTTATAGAACTCTGCAAGTTTTTCTTTATCCTCTTTGAAAACATTTTCGTTTTGTCTAGTAAAGGAAGGATTTAAACCATTTTCTTGCAAGATATCATCGCGAATATTTTGATTTTTCTTTTCTATGTTTAATACTCTCGTAAAGGAGTTGGTAACTGCCGCAGTATAGTAAGCAAATGGATTTAAACTTTTGCTTTCGTCAAACTGCAAACCAATCTGTGAAAGTTGTAGCACAGCCTGTGCCCTCATTTCGTCATTGTATGTGTAACCACGCCAGTTGCTTCGTGTACCATATCGATCGGCAAGTTTTAGGAACATGCGTCCTAAATCTTCGGTCATTCTACCATGACTCACAGAAAAATGGCCGTTATGTACTCCGCCTTGCCAGTGACTTTTGCCAACACAAATTAGGTTGTCATTTTCATCATACTTCCAATGTTGAAATGGTGGAAAGTTGCATTTTGCATGTTTATCTGCTACCGTCTTTGTTTTGCGTTTGCGACCAGGCTCTTCTGGAACATGATCAAATGTCATAATCCTAAAAACCAAGTCTGTTTTTTCAATTTTTTTCCAATCAGGTGTAACTTCTGCTAGTTTTACCTTTTGTTTGTTTTCTTTTGCTTCTGCATAGGCTTCTTTACCAATGCGTTCTGCTTGATTACGTTTAGCCTGTGCTATTGAAAGTCTATTAACTTTTTCTAAACTTGCAAGAATAATGTCGTATTGTGCATACTTTTCATCCTGAAACGAAGAAAACGTATTCTTGCTTTTCCAAATCTCGTGTAATAGGTCTTTGTTTGTTAAGTATTTCTGTCTAATCATTATATTTTTCTCCGGATATAAGTACTATTATAAACTACGCAGTTAATAAATGCAATAAATAATTGTAAGAAAAGGAACCAAAACGACATGGCTGGATTTTTAGAAAGTATATCATCATTTGGAACTAGTTCTATCAATAAGGGTAGAGAACTAGGAGCAGGGTTTGCACAAGACGCCGGGGCCGCCGGAACTAGGTTTTTATCAAACATCGGTGAAGCAACAGGTATAACACAAAATGCCGGAGCCATGGAGGGTCTTTCTAAACTAGGTGAAATTACCGGGTTAAGTGGTGTACTAGATAGATTGGGGTTTGACATTAAAGCAGGTGGCTTGCCATACTTACAAGAAAGCCAACTTCCAACATTAGCAAAAATAGATAAAAGAATCAAGATCAAAATCTCCGGTGAATATCTAACGGGGTCAGTATTAGAACCCCTTACAAGGACAGGCAATAGTATTGTATTTCCATACACACCACAAATAGTTTTACAATCAAGAGCGAATTATAATGCAGTCCAACCAACACATAGTAATTATGCATTTCAGTCATATCAGAACTCCAATTTGGATGCTATATCAATTGTGGGAACTTTTACAGCACAGAATAGAGGTGAAGCGGAATTCGTTTTAGCAACGGTACACGCACTTAGAACAATAACTAAAATGCACTTCGGAAATGGAGCACACTTAGGCGCTCCTCCTCCGGTAGTATTATTAGATGGATATGGTGATTATATGTTTAATAATATGCCAGTGGTAATATCAAGTTTCTTTTTTACAATGAATGATGATGTTGACTATATTGATTTACCATCCTCGGGAGGTTCTAAAACATCGATTCCTACAAGAACAGATATTACGGTTGAATGTTTACCAGCATTTGCAAGAACAGATCAAGCGTCATTTAATTTAGAGAAATTTGCAACAGGCGAAATGACAAAACAAAAAGGAATGTTATAAAATGTATAGTAAATCTAGTTTGTATGGAAATACATTTATTGATCAAAACGGTTTGGGCATACTAAACTATAGATCAATTCCACCTGTTAGATCCGACGTGCTGTATGTAATTAAACCTCAATACAATTATAGACCCGATTTATTCGCCAGCGATTTATATCAAGATCCTAATCTATGGTGGGTATTCAAAAGCAGAAACCCCGAAGTGCTGGAAGATCCTATTTTTGATTTTGTAGCAGGAGTCGAAATAAAGGTACCAACGATAGATATCATTAAACGTGTTGTAGGAGTATAGCATGGATAGCGTTGAGGCTAAAAGGGTTACACGAACTGCATTCGGAAGCAACCAAGTACCTGATGGATTCAAAGGGGATGTTAAGGCAGATACAGAAATTCCAATTTCTAATCCAGAAGACATATCGCAGGACTTTCCAATAACTTCAAATGTTGATACGGAAAATGTACCCAGCCATCTTGTTTCATCACTACGACCACAAACCAAGAGAGGATATAATAGATTACATGATTATAATTCCTACAATTATCTTTTCACACTGGCCAGCATAACTCCAGAGCAAATTAAGGATGATGAATTACCCAGTAAGTTTGATAGTTTGTTTAAAACTGGTGTAGAAGGAGCAGAAACATCTGAGTTTTACATTGTGTTAAGAAGTGGGGGATACAAAAGATCACAAGGCAATAGTAATGCATTTAACTCTGCGATAAAAGAAGCCCAAGAACAAGGAGCAGATACCGAAGAAATAGAGGCCATTACACAAGAACAACTTAATAAAGGTGGATCAGGCGCCTTTAAAATCGGTGGATCGGCAAAATCAAGAGACTTGTTTATCGATGATGTTAGTTTTAAGGGTGCTGTAGGTCTTTCAAGTCTTGGCGGTGGTAATATAACAACAGGAACATTTAAGGTAACAGAACCTTACAGCGTGGGAGGCTTTTATGAAGAATTATACAATGCCTCAAGATTTGCTGGATATCAAGATTATCTAGGAGCACCTTTTCTTTTAGCATTAGATTTTGTTGGACATAGATTTATGCCTAACGAAAAAACCCCAACACTACAAACAGAATCGATTCCTGGAACAAGAAGATACTTTCCAATAATAATCAATTCAAGTTCTATGAAGGTCACAGAAGCGGGTGCTGTGTATGATGTGAAATTTACCAGTTTAAATTCAGCCGCCCAGACTTCGGTTGTATCCACATTATCGTCTAATGTAGATTCTCCAAAACAAAACAATCCAACCGTTGGAAGTGTTGTTTATCACTTATTTGAAAGATTCAATAAGATTGAAGAACAACAAATGGCAGAGAAAAAATCAAAAGCAGGATCTGAAAAGCAAGTTAATGAAATTGTTGCTAAAAACAAAAGTTCAAAAAGATTTAAATCAATAAGCAAAGCATCAGAATTAAAAGTTGCTCCGTTTTTACCTCACAAATATGCTGTATGGTTTCCTGCCAATTACAGCAAACCCGGCGGAGCAACTACAGAATTTGCTCCTGTTGATACAGGAAGTGTTGAAACAGCAGGTGCGGCTTTAAACTTTAAAAATTTCAATGCAGATGTATGGAAAAACAATGCCGCGGTAGCACTATCAGATGGAGAGCAAAAGGACTTTGAACAAGTGTTCTCCCCGGGAGGTCCAGTTGCAATTACAAACAAGTTTGCTTCATCACCCATGCAGAAAAAAGAAAAAACATTTTCAGGATTTTATGCAGTAAAACGTTTAGATGAAGAAGTTAAGCAATCAAATACACAAATAGATCAAAAAGTAAAAGAAATAAGCGACAAAGCCGCAGATATGAGAACTGCTATTAGTGAAGCAGAATCCCTAAGAAAAGATTTAATTTTTGAAATTCAAACATATTATAAACCATCCGATGCACAACTAAAACAATTTTTTGACGATACGGATAAGGGTAATGAAGGACTTGTGTTTGAAAAAACAGAAGGACAAGCAAAATCTACATTTGATTTTGATAACTGGAATAGGGTTGAAATTGATGATGCGGATCCTGAAGGTGATATTGCTACCGATGAAGTTGAACTAGATGGAGGAGCACAAAAAGTTGGAGAAACACTTAATGAATTAAGAGCAAAATATTATAAGCAATTAAAAATTATTGAAAATCTAAAACGTGAATTAAAAAATTTAAATGATCAAGGTAAAACATTAGACGACAATAAAGAAGGTATTTTTGAAAAAACTTTTAAAGCATACGGTGAAGATAGAGAAAATTGGCAGTTTAAAAAAGGAACAACACTAGAACAAAATATTCATACTTTAATAACTGATAGCAGTTATGCGAAAGTGTTAGACGAGGAAACAGACGTCTTTGTAAAAACAGGTTTTATTAAGTGGTACAAAATTGAAAAGTATGCTATTCCTTATGGGTATGACACATATTACAATAGAGAAGTGTATGAAATTCATTATTGTATTCAACCATATTATGTTCATTATAGTCAAATACCAGGACCAACTGAAGGAATGAACTATGAACAAGCAAAAGAATTCGCTGTAAGAGAATACAATTATATCTTTACAGGAAAAAACATTGATGTAATGGAATTTAATTTAGATTTTAATAATCTGTTTTTTGCCGCTGGACAATATAGACCTAAAAATGACCCAGAAGCATCAACATCTGAAGTTACAGAGAAAAAGATATATAAATCACCTAGCGAAATCATTACGGAAGCATTTAATAACAGGGTAGGAAATAAAAAAACACAACCGGTACAAGAAAAAGACACAACAACAGCAAACACATCAACACCTAATAATGCTAATCAAACAGCAAGATTGTTAAACGAAGTGTTGTTTAATAATCCAGGAGAGAAAGCATTATTAAAAGCAGATATTGGAATAGTAGGAGATCCTGTTTTTCTTGTCGGTAGTGGAATAGGTAACAGACCGATCATACGTGCTGATGAACTAGAAACTAACAATGGTGAAATGAATAGTTTTAGTCGCGAAGTTGATATTATTTTTAATTTCTCAACAGCATACGATTATCCATCAGCCGACGAACTTAGAACTGGTGAGCGGTTCCCATCCACAATGAAATTAAATCAAAGTGTTTACAGCGGATTATATAAGTTACTAACAATCGAAAGTAATTTTTCTCAGGGTGTTTTTTCTCAAACACTGACAGCGGCTAGAAGACCAAATCAAACAGAAGATTACACCGTCCCAAGACCAATTGTTGTTTCTAAAACTGAAGATCTTGAAGATAAAAAACAAGGACCAGCACCGGAAGATCAAACAGCCAAGTTAGATAAAGCACCTCAAGTTAAAATTAATTCAAAAGAAGAATTAGAAGCGTTTCTAAAATTTAATCCTAACGGAGTCGACGGGTTAAGTGAAGTTTCCGCAGTAGAAATTGCTCCTTCCGCAATAGGGTTTAGTCCTAATGCATTTGGTGGAGCATTAATGACATCTTTTGCAGAAGCAAAAGATATTGCTGGAGCAGTTGCTTCAGGAAACAGCAATGCTTTAAACAATTTTGTTCCTTCTGCTGTACAATCAGCAATAGAATCGGGTCCAGGTGGAATACAAACTCCAGTACAAACGCTGACAGGTAGTGATATAGGTGTTAACCTTAGTTCGAGAGTATCAGTCGGAAGCGGAGGGTTCCAAAACCCAGCATTAACAGGCGACCGACTAGGGGTTGACCTAGGACAAGGTTTACCGACAGGTAGTGACATAGGTGTTAACTTCCCAGGCGTACCAGACATACCAGATGTATCTGCTCCACCTTTCCTTAAAAGAAATGCGGACGGTCTTTTTGAAGACGAAGATGGCAACGTTGTAATTCTTGACGAATCCGGAAACATTGTTGATGATGATTAATTTAGGAGTGTATAATGCCAATATATGATAAAAGACAAAAAACAAGTGCTCCGTTAAATCCAGAAAGAGCGGAAAAGTTATCACAAGAAATTGGATTAGGACCATACATAGCGGTTGTAGAAAGTAATGCTGATTATACAAAGCATGGAAGTTTGCAGGTTACATTACAAGGTAATGAGGATGATACTAGAGAATTAGTTGAAAACAGAATATCTGTAAGAATGTTGTATCCTTATTATAGTGTTAAAGACTTTATTAATGCTGGACAGGATCCACAAAAATTTCAAGACTCTCAACAAGCACATGGAATGATTTTTCCTGCTCCTCAAATAGGAACAAAAGGTTTAGTAATGTTTCTAAACAAAAGTATTAAACAGGGAATCTGGCTAGGAGCATTTCAAGAACAAACACTAAATCATAGTATTCCTGAACCTGCGGCATCAACTAAAGTTGCGATGGATAATGATACAGCAAAATATTTTGCAAACGGCGAAGATGGATTGCCTGTTGAAAATGTTGTTAAGTCTGCAAACATCGGACAAACAACACCAGATAAAGTAAGACATCCTGTTCATCCTATGGCTTTTACTTTAAGAAGACAAGGACTTTTAGTTGATAATGTTAGAGGACTAACATCCAGTTCACAAAGACGTGATGCAGTAAATCAAATTTTTGGTGTTAAAACTCCTGGAAGATTTACCGGCGATGAAAAGTTAGTTGGACCTATTGCTAATTCAGTTAAAATGAAAGTAACACAACCGGGTGGACATTCATTTACAATGGATGACGGAGCAATTGACGGAACTAATAATTTAGTTAGATTAAGAACACAAGCCGGACATCAAATTTTATTACATGATAGTAATGATTTAATTTACATTGGAAATTCAAAAGGTACCGCTTGGATAGAGTTAACCAGTGACGGTAAGATGGATGTTTTCTGCGAAGATAGTATCAGTATGCGTACTAGGGGTGATTTTAATTTTTACGCTGATAGAGATTTTAATCTGGAAGCAAAACGTAACATTAATATAAGATCAAAAAATATTATAAAAACAGAGTCTAATCATTTAAGACAATTAGTCAATGGATCTCATAGACTTGAAGTAAAAGGTAATAGTGATATTAAAACATTAAATCAAAGAATAGACACAAATGATTTAAATGTTAATACCAATAACATCAGTATTGCTAATAGAATTGATACAACAATTACAAGTGGTAATTTTGATTTGCACACACAATTAGGTATTAGACAAACAGCAGGAACAAGCATAAACATAAAAGCAAACTCTGCTCCTACAATTACAGAAACATTTGATCCGAATGAAATATACTCAAAAGATTATACCGTAACTTATCTAAATGAAAATAATGAATTGAAATTTTATCAAGCACTTAAAAGAACACAAGTTCCGGATACGCTTGAAGTTACCACTCCTGATAACACAGAATACTGGGCAGAATTTCAAGGTCCACAAAATAAACTTTTATGTGATAACGGAAAGATTAATATTTCAACAACATTAGATGATATCAACATTGAAACACTCGGAGCAAATATCAATGTAGAAACAGATAAAACGGTTTTTATTGACGGACCAGATGCAGTACATTTAAACTTACCTGGCCCGGGTGCGTTTACAGCGATCGTTTCAAATGATGCGGCTCCGCCAACAAGTAGATTTGTTAAACACTTTGGTGTACATACTCACAATGAAAAAAGTACAAAAGCAGGTTGGGAAAAATATAATTATTACAATGCTGGAACATTTACATCAATGATTAAAAGAATTCCAACACATGAACCTTATGATTTCCATGAAGATCAAACTAAACTAACAAGTTCTAAAGAAGAAACGGATAGAGAGGTATAGTAAATAGTAGTATGGCTAGATATAACGACATCACAATTAAACCTAATAAAACCAACAAAGGTAACACTGGTCGAACTTCTCAAATATATAGAGGAATGAGCACTATTTCGGGTAATAGGAATCATAAGTTGTATGATATAGAACTAATCAAGCAAGATCTAGTTAATCATTTTCACATTAAAAAAGGTGAAAAAATTTACCAACCAAATGTTGGTACAATTATATGGGGTTTGTTGTTTGAACCATTTACAGAAAACGTTCGACAACAAATTGTTAGCGATATTATCGCTATTGTAGACGGTGATCCTCGCATACGTATAGATGCGATGGAAGTAGTAGAAAAGGATTATGGGATTCAGGTTTCCTGTGTGTTATCATTTGTTGAATATAACGTTAGCGAAGCATTGCGACTTAACTTTGATCGCTCTAACGCAAACTTCTAACAGAAATAATATACGCAGTTAATCAATCAAATAAATAATGTTATGGCCAGTAAAAATAGACAAAATTCGCTAATAGCGAACCAAGATTGGAGTAAAATTTATCGTGCATTTGCTGATGCAGATTTTGCTTCATATGACTTTCCTACCTTGCGTAGAACCATGATTAACTATCTGCGTAAGAATTATCCAGAAGATTTTAACGATTATATTGAATCAACTGAGTATTTGGCACTTATTGATTTAATTGCATTCTTGGGTCAAAGTTTATCATACAGATTTGATTTAAATGCTAGAGAAAATTTTATTGAATTAGCCGAAAAACGCAGTTCAGTTTTACGACTTGCAAGATTAGTAGGATACAATCCTAAACGTAATACATCTGCTTCAGGATTGTTAAAAATTATAGGAATACAAACAACTGAGAATGTTCAAGATAGTTTAGGAAATAATATTGGCAATAGAATTATTTCATGGAACGATGACACAAATACTAATTGGCTAGAGCAATTCACCGTAATAATGAATAGTGCTATGAACGGTACTACCGTGTTTGGTAAGCCAAATCAGTCTGGAGTTATTGACGGTATTACAACAGACATTTATAGGTTAAACACACAAAATATAGATGTTCCTTTATATGAATTTAGTAAAACCGTTGCTGGAAGAAACATGAATTTTGAAATTACAAGTTCTTACATAAAAGACAATGCCCTTTTAGAACAATCGCCACTTCCAGGATCAACATTGTCAATGGTCTACAAAAATGATAAACGAGGAAATAGTTCTCCTAATACAGGATTCTTTCTAAGATTTGTACAAGGGGAAATGCAAAATAGTAACTTTACTATTACAGACCCAAGTCCAAATGAAATCATTAATATCGATTCTCCTAACATAAATCAAACAGATGTATGGTTATGGGAACGTGATAGAGATAATAATTTAACAACTGAATGGACCAGTTTAAATTCAGTTTACGGAAGTAATGTAATTTACAATAGTATTAATAAAAACACAAGAACACTTTATAGTGTTAATACAAGAAACGATGATCAGATTAGTTTAAATTTTGCTGACGGAACCTTTGGTGATTTACCAAAAGGAAATTTTAGAACATACTTTAGATCATCAAACGGTTTAAGTTATACTATTAGACCTAATGACCTACAGAATATTGTTTTAACAATTCCATACTTTAGTAAGTCAGGACAAGGAAATACATTAACAATACAACTAGGTTTACAAACAACCGTTACTAATGCAACACGTTCTGAATCAACAGAAGATATTAGAACTAACGCTCCACAGGCATTCTATACACAAAATAGAATGATAACAGGAGAAGACTATAATGCTTATCCGTTGTCAGCAAGTAATAATGTTATTAAAGTAAAAGCAGTAAACAGAATTAGTTCAGGAATTTCAAGACAATTTGAAATTACAGATCCAACAGGAAAATATTCGTCAACAAACTTAATTGCCGATGATGGTATTTTATATAAAAACTATTTTGAAAATGATTTTACTTTTACTTGGCAAACAAGAAATGATATTTTAGGAATTATTAGAAATAGAGTTGAACCGGTTGTTGAAAGTTTACCAACAAAAGCATTTTATTTAGATAAGTTTCCGAGAGTACTTACAGGTGATATTAATATCGACTGGACCTTAGCAACTACAATTTCAAATGGTAGCACGGGTTATTTTCGTAATAATATTAATGGTGCGCCTATTACGGTAGGTAGTTTTACTAGTAATAATTTCCAGTATATTAAACCCGATACAATGATTAAGTTTACTCCGCCAGAAGGAAAATACTTTTTGCCAGACGGAACACTAACAGATACAAAAACTAAAAAAACAACAGATTACATTTGGACAAAAGTGGTTCAAGTCAGCGGCGATGGTTCTAATAGCGGTCGAGGTAACTTAGATGATGGAACAGGACCGATTGTATTAAGCGAAAATATACCTTCACTGGCGGTACCACAGGAATTAGTACCACCAATTGTTACTAATCTTCCTGTTGAATTAGAAACACAACTTGTTGATCTTGTGTTTAATTATAAAACATTTGGTATTCGTTACGATCAAGAAACACAAACTTGGAAAATTATTGTTAATGCAAACCTAAATACCAAAGATGATTTTAGTTTAGAGCGTCAAGGTGATACAACAGGTGCTAAAGCAGATAAGAGTTGGTTTGTATTATTTGAAACAGATGGAGAAACTTATTCCGTAACATATAGAGGATTAGATTATAGATTTGAAAGTGAAAATTTAATTCAATTTTTTGTTGACCTAGGAATTAAAAAGTTTGATAGTGAAACAGGATTGGTTATTAAAGATCAAATTAAGGTCCTTAAAGTCAACGAAGACCCTGTTTTAGATAGCATACTACAAAAAGATTATCAGTGGGAAATTGTAGGTAGTATTAGAAATACAGACGGATTCGAAGAAACAAATAGGGTTCGTATTAATTTTTATGACGGTGATGATGACGGAATGATCGACGATCCAGATTCATTTATTAATATTGTAAAACCTGATACAGAAGATAGTAGAGGTTATCTAACTAACTTTGTATTTTTTAGAACAACAACCGTTGAAGGTTACCAAGTAACAGAAAAAATTGATTCTAATAATTTTGTTATTTTTGATAGAGAAGCAAATGTTACAGATTTAGATCCTTATACAAATGGTCAACTATTTTATTTTTATAATGATTTAGAGGATGTTATTAAGGTTTACAATTCAACAACTGGTACATTAGATTTAGATACTAGTTATTTTGCTAGACCTGGAAGAGATAATATTAAATTCCAATATATTCATAATGCACAAAATGACAGACGTATCGATCCTAGTAAGACAAATATTATTGATATGTATGTTTTATCTAAAAACTATGACGATGAATTTAGAGCATACGTTAACGGCGTAGGAACATTGCCGGTAGCACCAACATCACAAAGTCTTAAACAGGAATTAGCACCGGTGCTCGATCCTGTAAAAAGTTTATCAGATGAAATTATATATCATTCTGTAAATTACAGACCTTTGTTTGGCGCTGATGCAGATACTTCATTACAAGCAACATTTAAAATTGTTAAAAATGATAACTCAACAATTAGTGATAACGAAATTAAAAGTAAAGTTATTACAGCGATAAATGATTTCTTTAATATTGAAAATTGGGACTTTGGAGATAGTTTTTATTTTACTGAACTAGCAACTTATATCCAACAAGAAACAGCACCTGATGTTGCTAACTTTGTTATTGTTCCTAGATCAAGCACACAAAGTTTTGGATCAATGTATCAGATAACAAGTAAAGCAGATGAAGTTTTCATTAGCACCGCTACCGTTGACAACATTGATATTATTGATCAAATTACAGCAACCAATCTTAAAGCAACTGGTAATGTTGTAACAGCAGTCGATAGTATTGGTAATATACAAGTTTCATCCTCTGCGAATAGCAGTGAGAACAATTATTAAACGGAGTGTTATAAATGGCATATAGTGAGAACGAAAGTACTCCTGTAAACATAGAAAATAAAGATAAGTTACGAAATAGTGCTGATCTGTTGCCTATGTTCTTCCGTACGGAAGCAAACAAAAAATTCTTAGGCAGTACTTTAGATTCTTTAATATCAACAGGAACTCTTGACAGAATTAATGGATTTGTTGGTGCAAGAAACACTGAAAATTCTAAAGCCACAGACACTTATGTTACAGAAATAACAGCAAATAGAAGGAGATATAATTTTTTACCTTCTGCTATTATTAAAGAACCTAAGGAAGATGTTTTCAAGTGGATAGCAACTTACGACGATTTAGTAAATCAAATTAAATTCTTTAATGGTAAAACAAACAATCATGAAAGATTATTCGAATCAGAATACTATGCATGGAACCCGTTATTTGATTTTGATAAATTTGTAAACTACAGACAATATTATTGGATGCCAGAAGGACCGTCTCCGGTTCTTGTTTCTGGTGACGCCGGTGGATCAATCAGTACATATAAAGTTACAAATGATGGACAAAATGCGTATGTGTTTACGCCAAACGGTTTTACTAAAAATCCAACGATAACTTTATATAGAGGTGCTACGTACAAACTTGAAATTGATGCGGAAGGTCATCCGTTTAATCTTAAAACAGCATTAACAACCGGTATCGGTGATCGTTATAGCACTGGGGTTACCAACAATGGAACTGATAAAGGCACTATTGAAATTACGGTGCCAATTGATGCCCCTGATAGAATTTATTATGCATGTCAATATCATCAGAACATGCAAGGTTATTTTGAAGTAAGAAATGCCAAAGATGATTTTAAAATTAATGTAGAAGAAGAAATTATTGGAAAATCAACCTTTACTAGTAAAAACAATGTTGAGTTTACTAATGGTATGCGTGTTCAATTTATCGGTGAAGTTCTTCCGTCAAAATATAAAAACAAGAATTTTTATGTCGAAGGTGTTGGAACAGAAATTAATTTAATTGACGAAAGTGAATTAAACACTCCAGAATCTTATTCTCAAAACCAAGATTATGAATTTGACGTTGATCCGTTTGATGATACTCCTTATGACGATACAGAAAATAGTCCATTAACGCCTGAGTATGTTACAATCAATAGAGCATCAATTGATAAAAATCCATGGTCAAGATATAACAGATGGGTTCATAAAGATGTAATCGAAAAAACAGCAGAATATAATCAAGCAACTCCGGTACTTGATGAAAACTACAGAGCCATCAGACCTATTTTAGAATTTAAAGCAAATATACAATTACACAATTTTGCTGTAACAGGCCTACAAAATATTGATTTAATTGATACAAGCACCAAAGATGCAATGAGCAATGTTGAAGGATCGTTCGGTTACCATGTTGATGAAGTGCTTCTTAGAAAAGGAATGCTAATATCTTTTAATGCTGATCCGGATATTACCGTAAAAGGAAAAATTTTCGAAGTAGATTTTGTAGAATATAATGGAGTTGAGCGAGTTCATTTAATTGAAAAAACAACACCAACACAAGGTCAGGGTATTGTTGTTAAAGATGGAAGAAATAATCAAGGTTCTAGTTGGTATTTTGACGGATCGCAGTGGATTCGTGGACAACAAAAAACAACATTAAATCAATCACCTCTTTTTGAATTATACAATTCAGATGGTATTGCATTTTCCGATGAGGATAGATATCCTACAACAGATTTTGTGGGAAATGCTATTGCTAGTTATAAAAGAGGAACAGGCACAAACGATAGTGCATTAGGTTTTCCAATTTCTTATCAGAACATTAATAACGTTGGTGATATTACATTTAACTTTGATTGGGATGATTCCAAGTTTAGTTGGATTACAAACGATACAAAATATGATGTAGATACAGCAAGTGGTTTGGTAAAAATTAATAATGCAGACGCAACATCGACGTTTGTTAGCGGATGGCAAATAGTTGAAAACAAAACAACAGATCAACGTGTACAACAGATCTTAAATGTTATTGCTGAAACAAATACCCTAGAAGTTACTTGTATTGATACACCATGGAAATATGATCTAGATATTGTTGTTGAATATTCAGGAAAAATTTTAAAAGAAGTTACAGACTTTACAAAAGAAATTGATACCATTAGAGGATCATACAAATTAGTTTTTAATGAAAGTATTCCTGCAGATTCAAAAGTTACATTAAAAATTAAAACAGATCAAATACCTAACGATCAAGGATTTTATGAACCGCCTATTAACTTAACAAATAATGCAGAAAATAATGATCTTAAAACATTTACTTTAGGTAGCGTGACTGATCATTTTAGAACTATATTTTTAAATAATTCTAATTTAAAAGGCGAAGTTAATGGAATTAATAACTCTAGAGACTTACAGGATATTTTTAAAGACGGCTTACGTTATGTAAAACACAAAGGATCTTTATTACCATCGCTAGTTGGGTTAAACTTAGAAAGTGTTAATTTTATTAATGCAATTAGGAAGAATGCTAGTGATTATTCATTCTTCAAAGATAAATTTTTAGATAGGGTTAACCAAACTCCTTTAACAGGTGACGTTAAAGTCGATGTTGATAATATTTTATATTCACTAGGCGTTGATAAAACACCGTCAAGCAGTTACTTTTATAGTGACATGGCAGGATATGGTAAAAAAGTTAGCACTAGAACGTATACGGTAAAAACAGCAACGCAAAATGTTTTTGGTATTGATAGTGCATATACGCTTGAAGAAATAAGCGATCGTTCTGTTTATGTTTATTTGAATGACGAGCAGTTAATTGCACATGAAGATTACGAGTTTGATGGTATTGATAATACGGTAACAATCAAAAGAACATTAAAACAAGGTGACGTTGTTATCATTACGGATTATGACACAACAGGTAACGTTATTCCTAACACGCCAACAAAGTTAGGATTGTATCCAAAATATAAACCAGAAATTTATCTAGATGACACCTATGCAACGTCTCAGGAAGTATTACAAGGCCATGATGGGTCTATTACAAAAACCTACGGCGATGAACGCGATGCATTACTATTAGAATTTGAAAAGCGTATCTATAATAATATCAAGGTTGAATACAATAAAAATGTACTTGATGTTTTTGATGAAATACCTGGTTATTATAGAAAAACAAAATACACAGCAAGAGAACTTGATGAAGTATTAAGAAACGATTTCGGTCAATGGAAATCAATTTTTAATATTGATGCTGAAACAAATTCCACAACAGATTTAGAAAGTCCATTTAGTTACAATTATAATACGGTTGTAAATCTTGATAATAATCCTGTCCCAGGTTTCTGGAGAGGAATTTACAAACATTATTTTGATACAGATCGTCCGCATACCCATCCATGGGAAATGTTAGGAATGACAATAAAACCTACATGGTGGGATGATGTGTACGGCAAAGCACCTTACACAAATGGTAATAAAATTTTATGGAACGATCTTGAAGCAGGAAGAATTAAAGATCCTAACGGAACATATATTGACGAAACTTATGCGAGACCGGGATTAAGTAAAAACATTCCTGTTGACGAATACGGTGATTTAATTGATCCGTCAAGGGTCAATATTCTAAAAGGATTTAGTGTTGTTAATGTTAGAAATCCCTGGAAATATGGAGATCAAGGTCCTGCAGAAACAGCATGGAGAAAATCAAGTTGGTATCCATTTGCTTTACAAATTGCATTAGCACTTACTCGTCCTGCAAAATATTTTGGGTCATTATTTGATACAAATCAAAATGTAATTACAGCAAGTGGAAATTTAATTTACAAAGATAGCGGAAAAATTTTAAGTTTTCCAGAAGTAAAAGTCGACGGTCTATACTACAATAATATTAGATTTAAAGGAACAGGTTATCACGTAATGATAACAGACTTCCTAAAAGGATTAGGAAAAGATGTAAATGACAATTATTATAGTCAAATTACAAATACATCTATGAATTTAGCATATAAACTAGGCGGCTTTGCTAATAAAAAACGTTTACGTGTACTAGCAGAAAGTTCAAATCCTAATCGTGCAGATAATAGTGTTTTTCTTCCAGAAGAAAATTATACACTTGTTTTAAGAAAATCTAATCCTGTAGAAAGTGTTAGAATTAGTGGTATCATTGTTGAAAAAGCAACTGACGGATTTATCGTTCGAGGATATGATAAGTTAAGACCTTATTTTAATATTTTTCAACCGATTACTACTAAAAACGATTCTTCGATTAATGTCGGAGGGGAACAAGCAAAAACCGTACAATGGGATGAAGAAAAATTTTACGGTGTAGGACAGATTGTTGAATTTTCTGACAAGTATTATAGAGTAAAAGAAAGTCATACAAGTACAGCAACGTTTGATGGATCTAAATTTGCTAGTATACCAGAAGTTCCTACAAGCGGCGGCGCCGAAGTTATTAAAGCAACAAAGTTTGCTGAAAGAATAACAGAAGTTCAATATGGTACAAAATTTACAAGGGTACAAGAAGTATATGATGTTATTCGAGGTTATGGAAAATATCTAGAAAGTTTAGGCTTTGTTTTTGACAACTATCAAAAAGAAAGTCTTGAAATGCAAAACTGGGATCTAAGTGGAAAAGAATTTTTATTCTGGGTAACGCAAAAATGGGCAGAAGGAACAATTATTTCTTTGTCTCCGTTTGCAGAACAGATTGAATTTAATTACACAACAGGACAGGTAGATAATGTATTGAATAGTTTTTATGAATATAGTATTCTTACAGCAAACGGTACACCTATGCCTAAGGATAGTATTTCAACAATACGTTCAAAAGGAAAATTTTATCTAAGTCCTAAAGATACAGCAAGGGGTCTTTACTTTGCTGTACTTAATCTTGTTCAACATGAACATGTTATTGTATTTGATGATAGAAGTTCTTTTGGTGACGTGCTTTACGATCAAGAAGCAGGATATAGACAGAAGCGTATTAAACTTGTAGGGTTTAAAACAAGTGAATGGAACGGAGATTTTGTAACACCAGGATTTGTATTTGACGAGGCAGTAATACAAGATTGGAAGCCAGGATGGGATTATAATATTGGCGATGTTGTAAGATTTAAAAGTAAATTTTATAGTGCTTCTAAGTTTTTACCAGGAGAATCAGAGTTTGTTTACGAAGATTGGGTTTATATTGGTAATAAGCCTGTTGCAGAACTATTACCTAATTTAGATTATAAAGCATATAGTTACGAGGATTTTTATTCCTTAGAAAGTGAAAACTTTGATACAGAGGCAACAGAATTAGCACAACACTTAATTGGTTATCAAAAACGTGATTATCTAGATAATTTAATTATTGATGAAATAGCACAATACAAATTCTATCAAGGTTATATTAAAGAAAAAGGAACAAAAACCGCCATTGATAAAATACAACGTTTACAAATCGACGGTGTTCCGACAGATGTCGAAGTAGATTCTTTATGGGCGTTTAAAATTGGTAGTCTAGGAAGCAATTCAACTATTAAAGAACTTGAATTACCTCTTAATGAAAGATTAAATGTTGAAAATCCACAACCATACGAATTTGTTAACACAAAAGTATCGGGTTCAACATCTAGTAATGTTATTCAAGTGTTACCAAGAGAGTTAACGGTTAAGCCTGCAAACTATACCAGCAAACCGTGGCCTGTTTATAATTTTAATGAAGAAGGTGTTTCCTTAACATCAGTATTAAAACTTCCTTATGCAGGTTATGCAAGACTTGATGATGTTACAATGACATTATTTGATAAGTCAGAATTATCAACTAATACTCTTGTTCCTACATTAGATGAAGGTGATACTATTTGGGTAGCACGTGATGAAAAAGATACTTGGACAATATACAGATTATTAGTAAGTGATGCAAGATTAATAAATCCAGAAGATACTCCGGTTTCAATTGATAACGGAAATATAGTTCTACATACAAATATTCCTCATGGATTGGAGGAAGGAACTACGATTAGTATTAAGGATTTTGATAATCAAATTAATGGGGTTCATATTGTAACAAGTGTTCCTGATTTAGTATCATTTACAATAGCAACAGACTTATTAAGTATTAATCTAAACAATGATAGTGCAACAGGTACAATATTAGAATTTGTAAATGCTAGAGTTTCTACATCAAACGAAATAAACAATGTTAGAAACATTAGTGAATTTGCACCAGGATCTAAAATTTGGGCTGATAATGACACAGCAGGTAACTGGATTGTTTATGAAAAGACAAAAGCATTTGTAGAAAACGAATTCGGCGCACCAGCAACAAGCGACAGGATACGATATGGTCAAGTCATCAAGTATGCTAATCAAGGTAGAACAATTATTGTTGGTGCACCTGACTTTGGTGATGAAGGATCTGTAAACATTTTACGTAGAAAAACAAATACTTCAATTGCTACACTAGAACAAAATCAAGGTTACGCAATTAGTGATAATGCTAGTGATAATTTAGTATTGGGTGCGAGACCTAAGTTTGGATTTAGCATTGATGTTGACGCAACTGGCGATAGGATTATTGCAGGTGCACCATATGCATCTAATGTAAAACAAACGACCGATGTTACAAGGCCAAACTTTATCTATGCAGATATTGCTTCAAGTGCTTCGGCGTTTGAAAATCAAGGTATAGTAAAAGTTAGTAAGTATGACACAATTAGTAATTTATATGAAACAGAATATGTAATTGCTTCACAAAGTCCAGCAAGTGATGAAAGATTTGGTTATTCAGTTGTAATAGGAGAAAACAGAATTCATGTAGGTGCTCCTGGAGCAAATAACAATCAAGGTAAAGTTTATTCTTATATATTAGGAACAGCAACAGACGGAAGTACACTAGATTGGCAAGTTGCATCATTCCCAACAATTCAAGCACCTGAAACACTAAACAACGATGACGAGTTTGGATACTCAATGGTAATGAGTGATGATCAAGAAATACTTGTTATAAGTGCTCCAGGTAAAGATAGCGGAAGCGACCTTAATACAGGATCAGTCTATGTTTATAGACTTGTAGGAAACGAGTATGACTTAGTACAAACAATTAATACTAGCACAATAGGTGAATTAGCCGTAGGTGATAGATTAGGTACATCTTTAGCAATTAGTAAAAAAGGCGAAACACTAGTTATTGGTGCACCATATGGCGACGATGTGGAATCAAATCAAGGCGAAGTTTACATATTTGAAAATACTTCAGATGAAAGTACAAAAGACATGTATACTTTTGTACAAAAAATAACAAGTCCAAAAGCAACCGGCGGTGAAAGTTTTGGGTCAACACTTGCTGTTAATCCAACAGGTACTTCTGTTGTAGTTGGAGCCGCTAGTGGTAAGAATGAAACAGAAACAACACTAGATGTTTATAAAGAAGCATACGATGATGCATTTACAAAATACGGAACAATATATGTAAATGATCCTGCTAGTGGAGAAAAAGATCAAGCAACGACATTTGATGCAGGATCCACAAAAATTATTGATAAAGTTGAAGGATCAGGAACTGCGTACACTTATACAAAATTAGGTGATTATTTTGTTTACGGACAAAAAATTAATAATAGTAATGCTGGACCAAATGATGAATTTGGTATGGGACTAGCATATAGTGAAACTAGCATATATGTTGGTGCACCGGGTGCTGATCCTGTGGAAGGAAGTTATACTGGATCATTATTTGTGTATCAAAAACAAGCCACAGCAGGATGGAACACATTAAGACAACAGGATGATTTAACTGATCCTTACAGCATCGGAAAAGCATTTACATATAGAACAGACAAACAAAGTGTTGTTGATTTCTTAGAAACGGTAGATCCTATAAAAGGAAAACTTCCATACATCGTTGAAAGTGAAATTACATATAAAAGTGAAAAGGATCCTGCTACATATACGACAACAAATAGAACAGACGTTAATGCTGATAGATTAACACATTGGACTGATCCACATGTTGGAGAGTTGTGGTGGGATTTAAGCACCGTAAGATTTATGTGGTATGAACAAGGCGATATAGAATATCGTTTAAACAATTGGGGATCAGCATTTCCTGGTTCACAAATTGACATTTATGAGTGGGTAGAAACAGATTTACTACCTAGCGAATGGAACGCTATTGCTGATTCAAACGAAGGAGTTACAGCAGGGTTCAGTGGTGTTACAAAATATGACGATAATACCTATGTGTTAAAAAGAGTTTATAATTCAGCAACAGGAAACTTTGTTAGCAGATACTACTACTGGGTAAAAAATAGTGTTATCATTCCTGATAATAATTATAATAGATCTTTACCAGCAAGAGAAATAGCAACAATCATTGCAAGTCCTCAAGCGTATGGTATTAAAAGTTTACAATTACTTTCTAAAGAAAGTTTTAGTTTAAGTAATATTAAAACTACACTTAGTGATGAAAGTGTAAGTCTATCTGTGCAATATAGAAATATTAAAACAGATATTCCGGAACATAACGAATGGTTGTTGGTTGGTGAAAATCAAAAAGATAAAATTGAATATCCATCAATTATCAACAAATTCTTTGATAGTTTAGTTGGATTTGATGATCAAGGTAATGCTGTGCCTGATCCAAATCTTCCACCACAAAAGAAATACGGTATTTCTACTAGACCAAGACAAAGTATGTTTGTTGATCGTTTAGGTGCTGTAACGGCCCTAATGAAATACACAAACGATTTGATGGCTAAGCATAGAATTGTTGATCAAAAAGACATTAGTGGTTTATTTGTTAGTGATCCACAACCAAATGAAGCCTCAGGAAAATATGATGTTAAGGTTGATGAAGTAGAAGATTTACAAACATTAAAAACACAAGATCTTGTACAAGCAACAGCAACAGCAAATATTGTTAATGGAAGAATTAAATCTGTAACAATTACAAATTCAGGATATGGATATAAAATTGCTCCTGAAGTTGAAGTTTCTGCTGAAGGATCAGGCGCTAAATTTAAATCAACAATTGATAGTGATGGTAGAGTTACTAACATCGAAGTCTTAAGAGAAGGACGTAATTATACATTTGGCAATATTCATATGCGTCCATTTAAAACTCTTGTTAATGCTGATTCAACGGCAGGCAATTATTGGACTATGTATGAATGGAGAGTTGCTGTTGGCGAGTGGGTAAGAACAAATACACAAACATTTGATTTAAATAGATTCTGGGATTATGCAGATTATGTAGTTGACGGTTTTAATACTGATAGTATTGTAAACTTTAAAATTTCAGCACCTTATAAATTAGATACAATTAAACCTGTAACTGGAGATCTAGTACAGATAGATAATGCTGGTGACGGTAATACTATCATTCTTAAACGTGTTGAGTCTAATGGTACATGGAACGAAGAATATGATATTATGTACAAAGCAAATAGTACTATTAGATTTAATGATAATCTTTTTGACTATTCAGGTTTAAATTTTGGTTTTGCAGGCGAAGAAACGTTTGATCAAAACTTATTTGATGAGCAACCAAACGAAGAAACAAGATTAATTCTTAATGTTTTAAACAATAGTATTTTTGTAGATGATTTAAAATATGCCTGGAATGAAATGTTCTTTATAGGATTAAGATATGCTATTGAAGAACAAAGTTTTGTTGATTGGGCATTTAAGACCAGTTTAATTGATGTTAAAAACAATCTTGGAGGTTTCTCAAGAAAAGTAAATTACAATATTCAAGATCCAAGTTTCTTACAACAATATATCGATGAAGTTAAACCTTATTCAAGCACTTTAAGAGAATATGTAATTGGATATGATAATTTAGAAAACAACCCAATAGGAACTACTGACTTTGATTTACCTAGTTTCTTTGATGAAACAACTAAAAAATGGACGGTTGTTAACGAAAATAGTGATTTGGTTACAGAACAACCTTATGTTCATTGGTTTGACAATTACAAATACAACGTAGCAAGAATCGAAATCAGTGATCCGGGCGAAGGATATACAGAAGCACCTATTGTTGTTATCAGTGGTGGTAGAGAAGATAAACCTAAAATAGTTCAAACCACTCCGTTTAGAGATATCGTAACAACGGATTATGATAATTTGTATTTTTATGTGGATAGCACAGGTATTCCAGATCATTCATTTGTACAAACAAATGTTGAAAGACAAAATTTTGTTTTCCAAATTCCGAGATTTCCTGCGGTACCAACAACTAAAACAGAAACACCATTAGGATCGATTGGTGTTGCTATAAATGGTGTTGCAATTTTTAATGCTAAAGCGGCAGAAACCGAAGTCCTTAATGGTACAACGTACACAATTAATGCAGTTGAAAGTCATGAGGAATTAGGTATTGATGACGGCAGTGGACATCCTCAAGAAGATGGAATATATCATTATCATAGCGATCCTATTAAGGTGTATGATAAAAATTCGTCTGTACATTCACCTATTATTGGTTTCGCATTTGACGGTTTTCCAATTTACGGACCATACGGATTTAATACATCAAATGATAAAACTATTAGAAGAATTACCAGCAGTTATAGATTAAAAACAAAACTAAGAGCAGATGGTTCGACACCTAATGGTAGATATGTTGAAGATTTTGAATATGTTGCAGGGTTAGGAGATCTTGATGAAAACAACGGTAGGTTTGTAAGGACACCGGAATATCCTAGTGGTACATACGCATACTTTATAACAATAGATACTAATAACGATCCTGCATATCCTTATATTGTAGGTAAATCGTATCACGGTACACCGTTGTTACCGAATGGTAACGGCCGTATGCCACAAAGCGGAAACATTAATGCAACAGCAAAAGCATACATTAGTAGATCCACCGTTGGACAGATTATTGTCGAAAACACAGGCGCAGGATATACGCAGGCTCCTATTGTAACCATAACAGGTGGCGGTGGAGAAGTTACAAAGACAGCAAAAGCGGTTGCTATTCTTGAAAACAAGAAAGTAAGAACAAACAATACAAGTATTAAGTTTGATAGAATTAAGAGTTTTAAAAATATTTTAAATGAAAGTGCTGTTGATCAATATACATCTAACAAAGGTCAAATTACATATCAATTAACATTTTTACCAACTCTTGACAAAAGAGATTTTGATATTAGTATTAATAACGAAACCGTTTATATTGAAAATTTTGATGTATCAATTAAAACATCAACAGAATTTACATATAAAAAACAACAGGGTTATATTACATTAAAAGAACCACCAGAAGAAAGATCAACGGTTCGTATAGAATACAAAAAATCTATTAACTTAATGAATGCTGTTGATAGAATTGATTATTACTATTCACCTACCGATGGTATGCCAGGTAAAGACCCTGCACAATTAATGACTGGAATTGAATATCCAGGTGTTGAAGTACAAGGATTAGACTTTGGTGTTAGTGTTGGTTGGGACGGTCTTCCTTGGTTCAGTCACGGTTGGGATACTTTCTCAGGTGGCAACACGGATTATGCTTTCCGTGCAGATGGTAGTACAAGTTCATTCTTGTTACCATATGTACCAGAAAGCGGACAAGAAATTAATGTTTACTTCGACGGAGTAAGACAGGATCCGACAAACACAGCAACAATTATTGGTGACGGAAATACACAAACATTTAATTTAAGCGTTACTCCTGCTGATGGTGTATTGGTTGTGTTTAGAGAAAGCACATCCGATGGTAGTTTAACACCGACTGATGTTAACAACTTAGATACTATTATTCAAGGTGGTAACTTTGCATACAATACAGCAACAGGAACTCGTCCAGAGGATATTAGTTTAGATGGAGACGGTTTTGTAACACCTGACACAAGTCATGCTCCGGAAGAAGTTGTTCCAGGGCAGATGTTTGATTCAGTTGATATGAAAATTTATAATTCACCTGCAGATGGTTCACCTATTATTGAAACAAATAGATATTATGGTGATGGAACAACTAGAACATTCGGATTCAATAGATATCCAGGAACAAATGATTCCATTTATGTAACGGTCGCAGGAGAATATATACATCCAGATGATTACACAATTAACTATGAAGATAAAACTATTACAATTAAAGAAATTAATCGAAATGGTGATAGTGTTGATGCTCCTGAAACAAATGACCTTGTAACGGTACAAACACTAAACGTTGCTGGTACTAATATTTTAGAAAGAGCAACATTCACAGGTGATGGATCAACAACAGAATTTTTAATGTCCGCGAGATTTGAAGATGTTAAATCTGCATTTGTAACCGTTAACGGTGAAGTAAAAGATTATGTTGTTAGAAAGGATAGTGAAACATCTGGCGCAATAATTGATTTAGTAAATCCACCAGTAGAAGCAAATAAGGTAATTCAAGTTGTTGCTTTAAGTGGTGTTGATAAAACATTTAGTGAGATTAAAACTGACGTATTCATAACTGACGGCAGTTCGATAGAATATCAATTATCACAAACACCTGATAAAATCGAACCTTTCCATAGCATGGCCATTGTGGAAGCAAATGGAGAAAGATTAAAAGCACCGGATACAATTTATTATGTATCAAATGGTATTACACTAGATTATCTTGCAAGTCAAGATCCGGCGTACCCAGCATTTAGTTTAGCATTAGGAGAATTAGAAGTACATCAAAACGGTGTTAAACTTGTTCCTATTTCAGATTACCAATTCGATACTGCAACTAACTTAGTAACTTTTTATAGTGGAAATTTAGAAGCAGGTGATGTCATTGCAATTACAATTTTACGTGAACACGATTATGAAATTAATAAACATAATGATGACGATAGTACTGGTGCAGGTTATATTACACTTGTAGGAAATAGTTACAATGATTCAACAGGATTTGCACAAGGAACAGAAATTAGGGTAACAACATTTACAAATCACGATGCTAATCTAATGCGTAAAGAAGTTTTCAACGGTCAGTTAGGCGGACATTACACAATCGCAAGACGTGCAATTGATAGTAACTATATTTGGGTTGAACTAGATGGTAAACCTCTAGTTGCTGATAGAGATTATAAAGTAATGGATGATGGTTATACAATTTATGTTGATAACAAGTTTGAGCAACTACCAACATCGAGAGTTGTAATAACGTCATTCAGTGAAGACATATCATATGATGCTGTTGGATACAGAGTGTTTAATGATATGCTTAATAGAACACATTTCAAACGTATTAGTAAACAAGATACAACAACACTTGCACAAGATTTAGATATCGCTGACACAGAAATTATTGTTGACGATGCAAGTTTCTTTGAAACACCATCACCAGAAAGAAGAGTTCCTGGTGTTATATGGATTAATAAGGAAAGAATTGAGTTTTATAAAATTGACGGTAATAAGTTACAACAAATTACAAGAGGAACACTAGGTACTGGTGTTGCTCAAAAGCATGATGCAAAAACATTAGTTGTTGACGGCGGACCAACACAAACAATGCCATATACTGATACTATCAATGTGTTTGAAGTTGTAATTAGAGATGGTCTACCAAACGGAAAACAAACACATGTATTAGAAACATTAAACATTACAACGAGTGCAAATGCACATGATCAAGTGGAAGTGTATGTTGGAGGAAGAAAACTTCAAAAACCAACTCCAAGCACAAACAATATTACTAAACATGATGTAGAAATTGCTTTTGATAGTAACGAAACTAGCAGTTTTGGTACTGATAGTGATGTAATTCAAGTTCCAGAATATACCATAGAACCAGTAGGAGATAGTGTTGCTAAAGGCTACTATAAACTGGTTTTAAGGGACCTTCCTGTGGATGGAACTGAAGTAAAAGTGATACAAAGACAGGGCAAAGTGTGGTATAGCCAAGGATCGGGTACAGCAACTAATGGTGTAACCCTACAAAGAACAGATTCTCCACAATCTCAGTTCTTACTAGAGAGGACCTCTGGTTTACCTGTAATAAATATTAGGGAGTAACCAATGTCAGACAAGGATAAAAACGTGAACGAGAAGCAAGAAATAAAAAAGCCAAATGAAACAAGTGGCATACATTTAGAAGGTCACATTAAGATATCAGACCCAAAATCGGGTGAAATCCTAGTGGATAAGCGTAATGCTATTCATTATGAAAATATGAGTATTTCACTAGCAGAATCGCTAGGTAATGAAGGTAAAGGTAACATCGTTGAAATGGCATTTGGTAACGGCGGAACAACGGTTGACCCAACAGGTATTATTACATATCTAACACCAAACAATACAGGTGTTAATGCTTCTCTTTATAATCAAACATATTATAAAACGGTTGATGATAACAACGTTAATAATACAGATCCTGCAAGAAACTACATTGAAACTAGACACATTTTAGGAACAACATATACAGATATTCTTGTAAGTTGTTTGCTTGACTATGGTGAACCGAGCGGACAACAAGCATTTGATAATTCAACAAACATGGATGGAGAATTTGTGTTTGACGAATTGGGATTAAGAGCGTACTCAACTGAGGGTTCGAACACAGGCAGATTATTAACACACGTAATTTTCCACCCTGTGCAAAAATCTTTAAACAGATTAATACAGATTGATTATACAATTAGAGTACAAAGTTTGACAAATATAAGCGAGATATAATAAATGGCTTACACGGTTAATTTTACAAACGAAATACAAAAGATACCGATTACCATCGACGATAATAGTCGTAATACATCGGCAACATCACTTACGTTGATTGGTCGTAACGAACCAAGTTATGGTCAAGCGATTGCAGAAAACTTTGTACACATTTTAGAAAATTTTGCAAATCCAACTGCACCTAACAATCCAATTGAAGGGCAGTTATGGTATGATAGTGCAACAAACAGATTATACATAAATGATTCAACCGCTGGAGCAAGTAATTGGCGACCAGCAGGCGGAGTTCATGTTGAAACAACAGAACCGCAAAATCCATTAACTGGTGATGTTTGGGTTGATATAACAAACAATCAACTTTACATTTATACTGGTGCTCAGTTCCAATTGGTAGGACCAAGTTTTAGTGGCGGACTTAAATCAGGTGCTGAAGCAGAAAAAGTTACAGATACAACAGGAACAGAGCATACAATTATCAAAAACTATGTTGATGATAAAGTTGTTACAATTATTTCAAAAGATCAATTTATTCCAAGACAGATTATTGAAGGATTTACAGAATTATATCCTGGTATTAATATTTCAGAAAAAGATTTCGATGGTAATGGAATCGTTTTAAACAAATTACATTCCAGTGCAACAAAAGCAGATGCGTTAAGTGTAACACAGCCTGCGGTAGAAGTTGTAAATGCAAATAATTTTTTAAGAAGTGATATTACAGATACAATGAACGGTCAGTTGTTTGTAAGAAACAACGGTGGTGTTACAATTGGTTCTAATCAAATTTTTAACTTAGAAATTGCAGGAAGCAATGCAGTTATTAAAAACAACTCCGTTGATAGCAATATTGACTTTAAAGTTTTTCCAACGTCAACCGGAGTAATTGAAACAGCATTAAGAATTGACGGTGCTAATAGACGTATAGGTATTAATCAATTAAGTCCACAAGCAACATTAGATGTTACAGGTAGCGGACATTTTACTGAAACGCTTCAAGCGGCATCTACTCAAGATGTAGTAGATTTAAACACAGCGGCATTTAGAGTAGCAGGTGGTGCGGCAGTTACCAAAGCAATGATAGTTGGAGGAAATTTAACTACTCGAGGACATTTAAGAGTTGGTGAAGATGCTCCAGTAGATGGCGCAACAGGTATTGCACCTAGCGTTGATAATATGCTTGAAATTGGTACACCAAGTTTAAGATTTAAAAACATTCATTCACAAGTATTCACAGGTAGATTAAACGGTACGGTAGTTGGTGATGTTACTGGTAATGTTAATGGTACAGCAGACAGACTAGTTGCTAGTACCGTGTTTAAAGTTAGTGGACACGTTTCTGATACAACAGGATTTTCGTTCGATGGTCAAACAGGTGGATCGACAAAAACATTTAACGTTACGCTAACACAAGATGCAATCGATGAACAGGATGCAGTACTAACAACACAAGTTAATGACGACACGTTGTTGATTTCTCGTAAGAATGCAGGACTTAAAAAGATTGCTTATACAGATTTCTTTAGTAATGCACCAACGGTACCAGTAGGTGCAATAATGCCATATGCTGGTCAAACAGCACCAACTGGATATTTGTTATGCGACGGTTCAGAAGTTGCTATCGGAACGTACAACGATTTATACGGAGTTATTGGTACAACATTTGGTACTGGAGTAAATCCAAGCACATTTAAACTTCCTGATCTACGTGGTAGATTTACACTAGGTTTAGATAACATGGATAACAACTTAACGGTACAAGATATTAATAATAATCCTGTGGACGCTGGTGGCGGTGTTGCAGGCAGAGTTACTGATGCTTCTGCACTTTCATTAGCAGGTACAGGTGGTGATGAAACAAAAGATATAACAAATAATGCACAAGGACATTCAGGAACACAATTTACTGATAATACCGGGGCAGGACCTTACAGCAACATTGATGTAATGAATCCTTACTTGGCATTGAATTATATTATAAGGTACGCAAAATAATGGCTTATACTATTAACAAAACTGATGGAACGGTACTTACAACGGTAGTCGACGGAACGGTAGATACTAGTTCTACTGATATCGGCTTAATAGGTAAAAAGTTTAGTAACTACGGAGAAATTTTTAACGAAAACTTTGTTAAAGTTCTTGAAAGTTTTGCTAATACTACTGCACCTAATAATCCGTTAGAAGGTCAAGTTTGGTATGATAAACTAGAAGGCCGTTTAAAAGTATACACAGGTACAACATTTAAACCAACGGGTGGACCACTAGTTGAAGAAAATGAACCAAGAGGTTTAGTTAAGGGAGACCTTTGGATTGATTCATTAAACAATCAGTTACACTTTTATGATGGTGTTAACTTAACACTTGCAGGACCTATCTATAGTGAAGCACAAGGAAAACACGGATGGGAAGTTGAATCTATTGCAGATACAAACAATAACGGTCGTGCTATTTCAAAATTATTTGTTAATAACTTATTAGTTGCTATCTTAAGTAGATACGAATTTACACCATTAACACCGATTGCAGGATTTGCTACAATTAAAGTAGGTTTAAATTTTTCAACAAACGTAAACGGATTAAAGTTACATGGTGCGGCAACGTCAGCAGATACTATTGCAGGTATCGATCCTGGTAACTTCCTACGTGCAGATATTGCGTCAACATCAAATGCAGGTTTATCAATTCAATCAGATGATGGATTGGTTCTTGGAGGTGAACAAGATCTTAACGTTCAAATTATTGGTGATGTAACAACACTTACAAACAACTTACAAGATAAAGATTTTAAAATTAGAGTTAACTCTCAAGGCAATGGCGGTATTATTGATGCTATCAACATAGATGCTAGTGCAATGAATGTTAAAATATTTGAAAATAAACCTACAAGTCAAACAGAATTCGGCGGTAGTGTTATTATTCAACAGAATTTAACGGTAAATGGTGCGACAACTTTTGTTGATTCACAAAATTTAAGAGTATCAGATAAAAATATTGAACTTGCTTATGCTCAAGGCAATGAAACTGATGTTCTAGCAGATGGCGGCGGTATTACACTATTAGGTGATAGTGATCATACTTTTGCTTGGTCCCGTACAGACGAAGCATGGGAAAGTTCAGAGTCTATCAGCGTTGCAACAGGAAAAGAATTTAGAGTTAATGAAGTTAATGTGTTAAACGAAACCACATTAGGTACTAGTGTAGTTAATTCAAATTTACAAAATGTAGGCGTACTAACAGAATTACAAGTTGACGATATTGAAATTAATGGTGATACAATTAGTACCGTAAGTTCAAGTGGTGATTTGAATTTCCGTATTTGGGGTACAGGAAATATTGTATTAGATCCGGAAGAAGCAACACCAGCAACACAAATTAAAAATATTAAAGATCCAACAGACGATCAAGATGCTACTACTAAAAAATATGTGGCAGAAGAGATTAGACGTAAAACATTATCGTTAACAATTAACACAACAGGTGAAAGTAATTTAACTACATTTTTACCTACCGTATTGGCAACACTTGCTCCGGTTGCTTTACATGAAGATGGAACAGAAGCAAGAATTCTTTCAGAAGAATTAACACTTGCAGGTGCACAAACTAATATTAATGTAACATCAGCACCAACAGGCGTTACAAACACATTATTGATCAACCCAACATTGGTTGATAAAAACGGATTATTGAATAGTGAATCAGTAATTGCGTCAGTAAGTTTTCCAGATGGTATTACACTATCAGGAAGTGCGTTATCGGTTAACAGAACATATCATTTATGTCGCATCAGCGGGGGTGCGTGGACATACGTGTCAACACTATAGAGGGGTGAAGAGAAAAGATGCCATATACAATTAATAGAACAGACGGGACAACATTAGCAACGATTGCTGATGGTGTTGTTGATACTACTACTGATTTACAATTAGTTGGTAGAAACGTCGCTGGATACGGTGAAATTCAAAACGAAAACTTTCTATCATTATTAGAAAATTTTGCAAAAGCAGACAATCCTCCCCCAAGACCACAAGTTGGTCAAGTTTGGTTTGACAAGAACACAGATAAAATGCGTCCTGCGGTATTCGACGGAGTTCAATGGAGACAGATTGGTGTTGTACAAATTGCTCCTGAAACACAAGAACCGAATAATAGAAAAGAAGGTGACCTTTGGTGGGACTCAACAAATAATAAATTATACTCTTGGACAGCAGATGGCGACAAACACATTTTAGTTGGACCAGAAGACCTAAAAGGTTATGAGTTTACCAAATGGGTATCAATGATTTTAACAGATGATCAAGGTACAGATCATCCTGTTGTTGCAGGACATATTAATAATGTTGTTTATGCTATACTTGCTGACGATGAATTTACAATCGATCAAGCAGTTACACCAATGCCAAACTTTACAAAGTGTTATAGAGGAACAACACTTAAAGGTACAAATGCAAATGGTATTAGCACAGATACAAAACATCATGGTACAGCAACAGATTCAGATAGACTAGGCGGACGTTTAGCCAGCACATGGGCAAACAGAAACGATAGCGAAGAAATTACAGGTGTTTATAGTTTTAAAAACAATGACGGTATTAACATTGGCGCCAACAGCGAATTAAAAATTAATGTTGATTCAGGAAATCAAAACGCTAGAATTGTTAACGAAGTAGATGATGTTTTAATATTTGGTGCAAACTATTCAGGTTCAGGGCCAGACAAAACGGTATTTGCAATTAGTGGTAAAGATATTTTACCATTTGGTGACAATCAAGTTAACATAGGTTCACCATCCTTAAAATTTAGAAACATTTATTCGGATGCAATTTACGCAAACATCATTGGTGATATTGTAGGACAATCACAAGGAACACATACAGGTAATGTTATTGGTAGTGTTATTGGTAACATGACTGGTGACTCGGTGGGTATTCATACAGGATCGTTAAAAAATACTGCTGGTAATGTTCTAGTAGATGCGGATAATAACAGATTTGAAGGAACAGCGGCGTTTGTTGATGATGGTGTTTACTTGTCAACAGCACAAACTATTACAGGTAACAAAACACTAAGCGGAACAACAACAGCAACAGGTGCAGTTAATGTAAACAACACATTAACAGCATGGATGACAAATCTTTCAAAAGGAACAATAGGTGCTGGTGCTGTACCAAGTTTAGATTCAGGAAGAGCAATTACAGATTTAACCATTGATGGTGTAACCGTACAGAATAGTGAAATACACGCAACCGAACTTAACAATGTTGTTATTCAATCAGGATCAAGAATCGAAAATAGTTCATTAGGAACACAAGGTACATTAACAAATGTTAAATCGGCTTTGTTTACAGATCCTACAGGTTCAAGTTTCAAATATATAAGCAAAGACGGAACGTTTAATACAGCAGATAACGATACCGTTGTTACAGCATTGGCTATTAAACAATACGTTGATAGCAAAGTTGACGGTATTACTAAAGATATTGCATTCCATCTAGACACAAAAGACATGGGAATCGATGATGTTAAAAATCAACTTCAAAGACTAGCCCCAGCAAATGAATATCCTTTAGGAACGGTTGCAAGAATTTTAGGCAGTTACTATTATGCTAACCATCCATCAGGACAATTCTTCCGTAGATACGGTACGGTAACATATAGAAGATATGGTATTGGATATATTGGTGGTAGAACGTATACTTCAACAGGCGTAAAAGCAAACGTTACTGACTTGATTAATGCAAAATCATCAACAAGCGGTTACAAATTTATTAAAAGAGGAGTTGGCGCACCAACAACAACAACTAGAAGTGTAGGAAGCAATATTGGATCTAGTGTCGATTTCACTACAAGAGTAAAAGCAGGTACAATTGATGGTTGGATTCGCTTTATTGATAGAGGTATTGATCAGAGCATTGCGGATTATTTTGGTATTCCGTTTGCAAAAGATGCTAGAGTATTGGTATTTGAAGATGGAGTAGTAGTTGGATACTCATTCGGACTAAATGATTTACAGGTAATATCAAGTGTAGGTGAAAAAACTATAGGTAGAGATAGTTTTGTCAGCGGTAGTCATACTATTAACTGGTCCAATTTCTTTACGATACCTAGTATGCCCGCAAATAGTTCAATTGACACTTATTCATATGATGTTACAACTAAGAATTATGCAGGTACTTGGGAATATGTTGGAAGCATCTAATGTGGAAAGTGGTAGAAAACTATATAACAAATGTGGATGAGATTATGGAACTAGTAAAGGAACATGAAAAGCAAGGAAAGTTTACTTTTCGTGGAAAGGGTGGATCAGAAAAGCACGGTACAATGTACGGTGAAAGCCACTTTAGTTCATTGTTTCAAAAGGACATGGATGATAATCTAGTCAATACCATTTGGAAGACCGTTGATATTGATGAAAAGAATAAAAACTGGTGCAGTCAATTAGTAGTAAACAAATACGCACCGGGAGATTGGCTAGTAAGGCATCAAGATAGCCAAGGAGGATACTGGCAGTTTAAGTTGGTTTTTCTAACTGAAGGTAAACCTCATTTTAAATACTGGGACGATGATGAAGTTGAACATCTAGTTCAAGAAAAAAAGGGTGCAATGTTTGACATGCCTATTAGAACATGGCATGAAGTAACAAAAATAGAAACAGACGAAGATCCTAAATATAGTCTTTGTCTAATATGGGAATAAAACAATGGCTGAACAAAGTATAACATTAATGTTTAATAGTAAAAATGGTGAAGTGATTGGTGGATTTCCAACCAATGAAGCACCTCCTATTACATTAAAAGATGTAAAATTTAAAACACTATCGTATGATCCAGACGTTTATGCATGGGTAGGAACATATGACAATGGTAAATTAGAAAAAATTGAATATGATACCACCAAGCAGGTTATCGATGAAGAAGAATTAGATCAAAATGTCAAAGAAAATATTGAAGGATTATATCCTGCGTATAAACAAATGAACATTATAATTGAAATGCTTAACCAAAGTAGCATTCCTAATACAGAAGATTTTCAAAAGATGTATGATTTTATCAAAGACGAA
>Ga0255768_10000474_pt1 | contig 41156 bp, 41 predicted proteins | sample 071ome_33_FD_179983 | JGI IMG/M metagenome (GOLD analysis project Ga0255768, IMG submission 179983) | Coastal salt marsh microbial communities from the Groves Creek Marsh, Skidaway Island, Georgia - 071412AT metaG (version 2) | ecosystem: Environmental > Aquatic > Marine > Intertidal zone >... | reverse complement strand
CGCACCACCGCCCGCCAGAGGTGCGCGACGCGCCCCAGGGCAGCGAGGACGCTCTGCACCGCTACTGCGAATGCCACCTATGCCCGCACCGTCAGGATCGCCACTGCGCTCAGGGCGCGCACCATCGCGCGCCAGAGGTGCGCGACGCGCCCCAGGGCAGCGAGGACGCTCTGCACCGCTACTGCGAATGCCGCCTACACGCGTACGGCGACAATCCAGAACGCCCTCAGGGTGCGCACAACCGCGCGTGCACGGTGCGCGACCAGGGCGAAGAGCGCACGCGCTGCCTGCACCCGCACCGCGAACGCCCGCTACGCCTCGGCGGTCACGGCAGCCAACGCCCGCCGCGCCGCGGCTGTCGCCCGGGCGAGGTAGGGCGACGGACCAGCCGTAGGACGCCCGGGCGGTAAAGCCCCCTTGGGGCCACCGCCATGCGCGAACAAGTGGCTGGGCCATGCCCCCCGGCGTGCCGGTCCCCAGGCTCGGACCCACCCCCCAAGTAGTGCCAGCCGTGCCCCCGGGGCAACAGTTGCGTCCCTAGGACGGCTTAGACGCGTTTAGCCGCGCTTGTGCGGCAGCCGTGCACTCACTGTCGGCATAGCCGTCGGACCCTTGGATACGGGCGCCAGCCGTTCCATCGGGCGTCCGAATGACGGTGCCCGTGGACCTGCCTTCGAGGTCGGGGGCGTTCTCGTAGTCGTCCAGGGTGGAACCACTCTCCGTCCTCTCGCCCGTACCCAGCGGAGGGAATGCTTGGCAGACTCGACCTGTCGGGGTTGTGAACGCTGCGAGGTCGGCGCGTCCGGAAATGGTCGCGTCGAGAGCGGCCACGACGCCACTTGTCGTCCATCGGGCTTCGGTAGATGCGGCGGAGCCGGGCGCACCGGTGTCGGTGGTGCCGCCACAGGAGGCGAGCACGACGGTCGCGGTAAGGGCGCTGACGGCGGCTAGTGCGCGTCTCATGGCACTAGGTGCATCACAGTTCGCAGACGCACATGGCGGCGATGTGCACAGGGGCCGGGCCGGTGCGTTGTCCTCCTTGTGCCCATCAGTCGAAAACCGTCTCCGCCCCGCAGGGGAATAGCGCCTTGTCCTCGTCCGAAAGCGAGCCGGTTGTATCGGCTCCCAACTGATACGCCTTCTGGCGTAGCGGGTCCGTCACCTGTGCCCTGTCCTCGAAAAACACCGTGATGCTGAACTGGTAGGCGTTCCAGTTGTCCTGCGCGAGAGACCCGTCGAGGAACTCCGCGGTCGGCGGTCCCATTATCCGGCGCACCTCGCTCCGCGTCATCCCCGTGCGAAGCTGGCAAAACCGCTCAGGCCATGCGAGCGCAGTCTCACGGGACACGTTCTCGGAGGAAACGATGAAACTCGTACCGGCACCGGCTCGCGTCTCGCTCCCCGGCATGCCTCCATCCATTGACTCGCCGCAGGAGGAGAAGCCCAGGGTGAGCGGGATGACTACGAGGAGGGAAGCGAAGGAACGCATGCCAGGAACGTAGCGCCTAGCCGTGCCCCACCTGTGAGAACCCAATGGGAACGGACCCACCTGCCGGTCGCTCGTGTGCACACCTTGTGCACACTTGGCCCATTTCAGGCGTCCGGCGCTAGGCCCCGGAACGCCGAAAGCCCCGCGCGTGCGGGGCCTTCGTCTTACGGGAGTGACGGGACTTGAACCCGCGACCTCAGGATTGACAGTCCTGCGCTCTAACCACCTGAGCTACACCCCCGGGTTGCTCCGGGCAAGCGATGGGCGGTGACGGACTTGAACCGCCGGCCCCCTGCTTGTAAGGCAGGTGCTCTACCAACTGAGCTAACCGCCCCAACGGGCCGGGGGACAGTAGCAGGGCGCCGCGCCCGCGTCGGGCGCGAGCGGGGTCAGGAGATCCAGTCCGGCATGTCGCCCTGCCCGGCGATGGCTGCGACCAGCTCATCGGCCACCTCGCGCGGGTCGCGGCCCTCCGCCAGGCCCGGCGGCGTGCCGGCGATGGGCCGTGTGGCCAGCCCGGTCTCCATATGGGGTGGGCGGGCATCGAGTACGCGCACTCCGGCCCGGCGCATCTCCCGGCGGAAGGCCGTATCGAAGGCGGTGAGCCCCGCCTTCGCGGCCGAGTAGGCGGCCAGGCCGGCCATCGGCTGAGTCGCGACCACGGCGGAGACCTGCGTGATCACGCCGTCCTTTCCCAGGTGGCGGGTGGCCGCGCGCGCCACGAGGATCGGCGCGATCAGATCGATCTCCACGACCTGCCGGAGCACCTGCTCATCGAGGTCGGCCACCGGGCCGAAGGCCACGCCACCGGCGCTCATCACCACGATGTCCAGTCCGCCCAGGGCGCGCGCGGCGTCGTCCACCACGGCGTCGGGACCGCCGGGCGCGGTGAGGTCGCCATCAACCTCGGCCGCGCTGACCTCCTGTGCCAGGGCCCCCCGCCGCTCGGCGTCGCGTCCATGCACGGCCACCGTGGCACCCCGGGCGGCAAGCGATCGCGTGATCTCCGATCCGAAACCGCCGGTCGCGCCGATCACCAGTGCCCGTGCCCCCTGCATCTCCATGCCCCCACGATAGATCGCCCCCGGTCGGGAGTGGGTGCGAACGGCTAGGGAAGCTCCTCACCGGCCTCCGCGTCGGGCTGCGCGCCCTCGGGGTGGGGGCGTCCGCGCAGGTAGGCATAGACGCCAACGCCCACGAGGGCCCCCAGGATGGGACCGAGCAGGTACACCCAGAGGGCGGTGAAGTCGCCTGTTGCGACCGCCGGACCGATGGAGCGCGCCGGGTTCATCGAGGCGCCCTCCACGAGCCCCATCACCAGGCCGATCACGGCAACCGTCACGCCGATCGCCACGGCGGCCAGGGCGCCCTGCGCCCGGGTGTCGGTGGCAACGGCCATCACCACCAGCATCAGCACGGCCGTGATCGCCACCTCCACGCCGACGGCCCCGAGATCGCCCACCTCCACGGGCTGGGTGCGCGAGAGGCCACTGGCGGTCCCGAACATCCCGGCGATCACGAGCGCCCCCGCGATGGCGCCGGCCACCTGTGCCACCCAGTAGGGCAGCACCTCGCGCACGGGGAAGTGGCGCCCCGACGCGAATGCCAGGGTCACGGCCGGGTTGATGTGCGCCCCGGACAGGTGTCCGATCGCGAAGATGACCATGGCCACGATGAGGCCCCATGCGATGGCCACGCCGACATGGCCGCCCAGGCCACCACCGGTGCGGAAGTCCACGGCCGCCGCCGCGCACCCACCGGCCACCAGCAGGAACGTGCCGATGAACTCCGCGGTGAATCTGCGCGGGAGGTCGGGTGCGGTGAACACGCGCACACGCTACCGGGGTGGCGCCTACCATCCGACGCGTGAGCACAACGGTTTCACCAGTGGGGGAGCGCGGCATCACGGTGGAGCGGGTGTTCCCCGGGCCGCCGGAGACGGTGTGGGGCGTGCTGACCGATCCGGCGCTCATCCCCGAGTGGTGGGGTCCTGCCCACCATGCGCCCACGGTGGTGGAGATGGACGTGCGCCCCGGGGGCCGGTGGCGCTTTGAGATGCATGCCCACGACACCATCTTCGGCTTCGGTGGGGAGTACCTCGAGGTCGATGCGCCGCACCGGATCGTCCAGACCTTCGTCTTCGATCCGTTCCCGGATGCCGCGACAGTGGAGGCGCTGGTGCTGGAGGATCTCGGCGATGGGTCCACGCGCCTGTGGGTGGAGATCACCCATCCCAGTGCCGAGGGTCGCGATCAGCAGTTGGCGGGCGGCATGGCGCAGGGGCTCCGCGCCACCCACGATCGCCTGCACGCGCTCGTCGTGGCCGCCTCCCCGTCGTAGCCGAACGTCACTGCGAGGGAACGGCGGGACCGTGGCGAATGGGCAGGCGGTGGTATCCTCGAAATCAACGACGAAGAATCCGATGACGGGCATGGGCCCGGTTCCTCACGAGGAGGGACGCATATGAAGGCGATGCGCGAAACGCGCGACCGTCGCGCCACCGAGGGAGTGGTGGCGCACTACAGCAAGGGCGGCTTTGGCCCGTACCACCGCCTGGACTGCCCCGAGGCGCCCCACCGTGGGGACCCCGGCGTGAGGGACACCATCCACGGCCCATGGCGCTACCTGGCGTCGCACTGGGCGCCGTGCCCGGTGTGCAGCCCGCCGATGGACGTCCCGATGCACGACAGCGGCATCCAGGCTGCCTGAACAGGGCGGGGCCGGTAGCCTCTCGCCTCCTGGCCCCCATCGTCTAGCGGTCCAGGACGCCGCCCTTTCACGGCGGTAGCGCGGGTTCGAATCCCGCTGGGGGTACTTTCCCGCCGCCCGGTGTCCCTGTACGGGCGTGACGTCCGTCCACGAAGCGCATTGGCCGGTGGCTCCGGGGCTTTACCGTGGGGTCCTGTCTGGTGGAATCCCGGGTACTCCTGAATCACCCGAAAGAGATGTCATGGCCGACCTGCCGCCCGTACCGCCGATGCCGAAGTTCCTCACCGCAGCGATCACCGCGATCGTGTGCGTGGCGATCGCCGTCACGGTGCTCATCCTGGTCATCAACTCGGCCGGGTAGCGCTACCCCAGCGCGGCGCCGGCGGCGATGCCCGCGGCCGCCAGTGCAAGGCCTGCGAGCAACGGGCCCGCCACGTTCAGCACCGCGGCCACCCCCCGCCGGCGCTCGCCCAGCGCCTCGGTCTCGATCATCCAGGTGGAGAACGTGGTGTAGGCACCGAGGAATCCCGTTCCGGCCACCAGCAGAAGGTGGTTCCCCGGGGCGAGGCCCGTCGCCACGCCGAGGGCAAACGCCCCGATGAGGTTCACGGCCAGCACCCCCCACGGGGCACCGTGGCCGGTCAGCGCCATCAGCATGCGACCGGTGCCGTAGCGCGCCAGGGCGCCCAGGGCGCCCGCGGGCCCCACCAGTATCCACGCGAGCGCGCTCATGCGAGCACGCGCCCCAGCACGCGGCGGGTGACGAGCACGGCCATCAGGCCCAGCGCCACGCTGGCCAGAAGGTAGGCCACGGCCGCAGCGGACCGGCCGTCCTGCATCATCACCACCGCCTCCACCTGCATGGTGGAGAACGTGGTGATCGAGCCGCAGAAGCCGACGGCGGCGAGCGGGTGGAACCAGTGCGGAAGGTGCGGCCGCCATGCGATGAGCGCCGCGACGGTGGCGAGCACGACGGTGCCGGCGACGTTCACGCCCAGGGTGGCGAGGGCCCCGGCGCCGCTGACGCCGGCCCGGAGCAGGGCGCCCGCGGCGCCCCCGATTGCGATGGCCGCCAGGGCTTCCCAGCGAGGTTTCACCCGTGCAGCCTAGCCATGGCGTCGCTAAGTTCCCGCAGCCCGTCCCCCGCATCAGGAGATGCCATGACCGCCCGTCTGCAGCGTGCCCTCGTCGGCTCCATCGCCGTCGTCGCCACGCTTCCCGCTGCCGCCAGCGCCGCTCCATGCGGTACGCCCCCCTGCATCGTCGCCACCGGTGGCTCGCTGGCATCGCTCACGGGATCGGCGAGCCCGTACGGCATCTCACAGGCGCGCGGTGCATCACTTGCGGCGACGCATTCCCGGCCCGGGCGCGTGCGCGTGCGACTGACCCTCGCAGACGATCAGTCGTCGGACCGCATGGGCACGAACCAGATGATCGCCTTCACCGGCGCGCGCGTGGCGGCCGTGCTCGGTCCCACCCTGTCGGGCGTGGCGGGGGCCGCCGATCCGATCGCCGGCGCCGCGGGAATCCCGGTGCTGGGGGTCACGAATACCACCCTCGACCTCGCGACCGCGGGGCCCACGTTCTGGCGCGTGACCCTGTCCGAGGACCGGCTCATCCCCGCGTCGGTGGCGTACGCCGGCAAGGAGCGGGGGGTGATCACCGCCTCGTTGGTCTCGGTCACCGGCGACGCGTACTCCGAGGGCGCCGCACGCGCCTTCCGCTCGGCCGCCGACGCACAGGGCATCCGCCTTGTCGCCGACATCACCATGCCCACCGGTTCATCCGAGTCGGCGTCGGTGATCGCCCGCGCTCTGGCCGGCGGGCCGCAGGCGGTCTTCTTCGCCGCGCGAAGTCGCGACGCGGTCAACCTGGTGGTCGCCGCCCAGGGCTACGCGGGCGTGAAGGTCGGCGGCAACGGGTACAACACGCCCGACGTTCTGGGCGCCACGGGCACCGCCACCGACGGAATGATCGTGAGCGCCTCGTGGAACCCCGGCCGGCGGGATGCCCGGAGCCGCGCGTTCGTGCGCGCATATCGCGCGAAGTACCGCAGTACCCCTGACGCCTTCGCTGCGCAGGGCTACGCGGGCGTCCAGTTGCTGGAGGCCGCGGCCACCGCAGGTCGCGGTGGCACCCCCGAGCGGGTCCTGTCGGGGTTGAGGAGGCTGCGGTCGGTGCCCTCGGTGGTCGGGACCATGCGGTTCCGGCCCGGTGTGCGTGAGGCCGTGTACCCGGCCACTGTGCAGGTGGTGCGCGGTGGCCGCCTGCGGGTCGCCCCCTAGGAGGCGGCGGGCATCCCCTCGGCCACGCGCCGCTTGACCCTGGCCAGCATGCCGGCCATCCCGCGCATGCGCAGCGGCGTCACCAGCTCGTCAAGACCCATCGACAGGTAGAAGTCGTTGGGGGTGGCGAGCACCTCCTCGGGCGTTGCGCCATCCAGGCCCTGATGCAGCACGGATGCGAAACCACGCGACGTCGGGGCCTCCGGCGGCGCGTCGAAGAACAGGCGCACCTCGTCGGGCTGAACCTCAACCGCGAGGAACAGCGGTGCCTGGCATTCCTCCACGGGCTCCATGGAGTCACGGTCGTCTTCGAGGCGTTCCGGCAAGGCGGGCAGCGCGTTGGCGAAGTCCAGCAGCAGCGGCAGCCGGAGCTCCTTCGGCGTATCCGCGAACTCCTCGACGATCTCGTGGAGGGCGTCCCTCACTTCTCGATGGGCACGCGCACGGCATTGCCCCACTCCACCCACGAGCCGTCGTAGTTGCGCACGTTGTCGAAGCCCAGCAGGTGGGTCAGCACGAACCACGTGTGGCTGGACCGCTCGCCGATGCGGCAGTAGGCGATCACGTCGTCGCCGGTGCCCAGTCCAATCTCGTCCTGGTAGATGGCGGCCAGCTGGTCGGCCGGCAGGAACGTGCCGTCGTCCTCGTTCGCGGCGCGGCGCCACGGCACGTTGGCGGCCGTGGGGATGTGCCCCCCGCGGAGCGCGCCCTCCTGCGGGTAGTCGGCCATGTGCAGCAGCTCGCCCGAGTACTCGCCGGGTGAGCGCACATCCACCAGCTTGCCGTTGCCGATGTGGGCCAGCACCTGCTCGCGGTAGGCGCGAATGACGCTGTCATCGCGCTCGGTCACCGGGTATCCGGCGGGGGCGGGGGAGGGAACCTCGGTGGTCATGGGGCGGCCCTCGTCCATCCACTTCTTGCGGCCACCGTCCAGCAGGCGCACGTCGGCGTGCCCGAACAGCGAGGTCACCCACAGGGCGTAGGCCGCCCACCAGTTGTTCTGGTCGCCGTAGAAGACGATGGTGGTATCCGGGGCGATGCCCTTGGCGCTCATCAGCGCGGCGAATGCGTCGGCGTCCACGTAGTCGCGCGTGAGGGGGTCGTTCAGGTCGGCGTGCCAGTCGATCTTCACCGCACCTGGGATGTGCCCGGTGTCGTAGAGCAGCACGTCCTCGTCGCTCTCGGCCACCACCAGGCCGGGGTCGTCCAGGTGGGCGGCGAGCCACTCGGTGGTGACCAGGCGCTCGGGGTGGGCGTAGGCCTGGATCTTCGGGTCCTGGTCGAACTCAACCGGCATATGGGTGCCTCCCGGCGGGTGCGTCGGTTCTCGCGATGGATAAGCAGTATTGCAATCCGCGCATCAAGAATGTGGATAGCGGTGACATCTCCGCTACCGGCCGTCGGACGAGAAGTGCTGGTAGTCCCTGGTGCCGCTCCACCGGCCGCCCCACTTCCAGCCCTCGCGCTCGAACGCGCGCACCAGGGCGTTGCCCGATATCGCCATCCCCGGACGCGGGCGGCGGTTCACGTACGGGCGGCTCTTCCGGTGGTACACGACGCCACCGGGCTCCACCCACGGGTTCTCGATCGGGTTGATGTCGATCGCCGTGCCGTAGGCATGGTTGCTCCAGCGCGACGATCCCTCCACGCGCCGGCAGTTGAACGCGGAGGTGTTGTCGGCCTCGATGGAGCGGAAGTCGCTTCCCCGGTAGCGCTCGATCGGCTCCATGCGCCGGATGGGCACCTTCGCGCGGTGCAGGGCCCGGAAGATGCGGTTCACCTCCGGGGCCACGTCCTCGTGCACCACGATCCGCCCACGGCGCTCGCGCCCCGAGAAGTCGCGGAACGTGGTGCGCACCACGCGCAGGTCCCCGAGGCCCACCGGGCAGCCCCGACGCCAGGCCGACGGCGTCATGGCCTTCCGCTCCGCCGCGGTGAGCGGCCGGATGCTCGACTGGAACCCGGCGAGGGCCGGTGAGGCCGCCAGCCCGAGGGCCGCGGTCATGGTCGCCAAGGTTGCGATGGTCGCCCGCATGGGGCGCGAGGCTACCGGCGCCTGCCGGATGACCAGAGCAGCGCCGTTCCCGCGATGGCCGCCAGCACCGATCCGCCCAGCACGCCGATGCGCGCCGCGGTCTCGATGGCGGGGTTGTCGAAGGCCAGGTCGGTGATGAACAGCGACACGGTGAAGCCGATGCCGGCCACCGCGCCCACGCCGATCACCTGCGACCACCGGGCGCCGCGTGGCATGGAGCCGAGGCCCGAGCGCACCGCCAACCAGGTGCCGAGGGAGATACCGATGGTCTTGCCCACCAGCAGGCCCAGCGTGATGCCGAGCGCCGCGGCAAGGCTGCCCTCGGCCGAGAAGGCACCGGTGCCGAACACGATCCCGGCATTGGCCAGGGCGAAGATGGGGAGGATGACGAACGACGACCATGGGTGGAGCGCGTGCACCGTGCGGCTGAGGGGTGATACCGCCTGCCGCGACAGTTCCGCCAGGTGCATCCACGACTCGCTGTCGGCGTCCGGCCGCTGGGGGTCGTCGGAGGTCTCGTCCGCCACCCGGTGGGCCTCGGCCGAGACCGCGGCGGACCGCTGCAGGGCCACGGCGGGCATCAGCAGGCCCACGGCCACGCCCGCGATGGTGGCGTGCACGCCGGACGCCGCGGTGAAGGCCCACGTGAGGATGCCCAGCGCGATGTAGGGGATGCCGGCCTGCACGTGCATCCGCGTGAGGATCCAGAACACGACCAGCGTGCCGATGGCCGCGCCCAGCCACGCCGCCTGGATGCCGCTGGAGTACGCCACGGCGATGACGATGATCGCGCCGATGTCGTCGATCACCGCCACTCCGAGCAGGAACGCCCAGAGCGACGACGGCACCCGGGTGCGCAGGGCGGCCAGCACCGCCAGGGCGAACGCGACGTCGGTGGCCATGGGGATGCCCCACCCGTGCTGCGCCGGGCCCCCGGCGGTGAACGCCAGGTAGATCAGGGCCGGCAGAACCATCCCGCCCAGGGCGGCGGCGAACGGCACGGCGGCGGCCTTGCGGTCGGACAACTCGCCTACCGCCAGCTCGCGCTTCACCTCCAGCCCGATGAGCAGGAAGAACAGGGTCATGATGCCGTCGTTCACGACCTTCATCAGGTCGGTGTCCAGCACCATGTCGCCCCACCCGATGGTGATCGAGGTCTCCCAGAAGGCCTCGTAGCCCGACGGGTTCACGTTGGCCCAGATGAGGGCCACGATCGTGGCGGCCAGCAGGGCGGCGCCACCGGCGGCCTCCCACGCCATGAACGACCGGATGGGGCTTGCGATGAGCCGCGCGGACGCGCGCGGGGACCGCGACCACGTGGGGACGATGCGCTGCTCGGGGTCGCTGGGCACGTAAGCAGCGTAGCCCGAATGACTGATACACCTTCATGACAATGACGTCACAAACCCGACGACGTGTGACCCCGGGGACAGTCCCCGGGGTGGCGGTTCTCTGTGCGGCGCTGGTCCTTGTGTGCACGGGCAGTGCCGCATCCGCGGCCGTCCTGCGCGGAACGGTCACGAGGGTCGTGGATGGCGACACCATCACCGTGTCCTCGCGCGGCGTCCGGACCACCGTGCGCCTGATCGGCATCGACACGCCCGAGACGAAGCGGCCCGGCTATCCGGTGCAGTGCGGTGGCCCGGCCGCCTCGCGGGAGGCCGCGCGCCTGCTGCGGCGCGGCACGCGCGTGCGGGTGGTGTCCGACCCCTCGCAGGACGCGCGCGACAAGTACGGGAGATTCCTCGGCTACGTCTACCGGCCGGGGCGGTCCGGGGCGCGCGGGTCGGTCAACTACCGCCTGGTGCGCACGGGCTTCGCGAAGACCTACGTGTACGGGCGCATCCCGTTCCGGTATGCGGGGCAGTTCCTTGCCGGCGAGATCCGGGCGAAGAAGGCGCGGCTCGGCGTGTGGGGGCCACCCTGCAACGGCAACACGGTCAAGCCGCAGCCGCAGGCGGCGCGCCCGCCGGGCTCGTCGTCGCGCTGCGATCCCAACTACCGCGGGGCGTGCATCCCGTCACCTCCGCCGGATCTGGACTGCGGCCAGATATCGGCGCGCCGCTTCCGCGTGGTGGGCGTGGATGTCCACCGCTTCGACAGCGATGGCGACGGCATCGCCTGCGAGGGGTCGCGCTAGGCGCGCACGGGGTGGCCGGTGCCATTGCGCGCCCACGGCGCCGATGCGCCGCGGGCCCGCGAGAGGTTCCACGCCGAGTTGACCAGCCCTACATGCGAGAACGCCTGCGGGAAGTTCCCCAGCATCAGTCCCGTGGCCGGGTCCCACTGCTCGGCGATCAGTCCGACGTCGTTCCGGAGGGTGAGCAGGCGCTCGAACAGGGCGCGCGCCTCATCCTGGCGACCGGCCATGACCAGGTTGTCCACAAGCCAGTAGGAGCAGAGCAGGAACGCGCCCTCGCCCGCGGGCAGGCCGTCCACGCCCTCGCTGCCCTCATCCGCATAGCGCATCACCAGGCCGTCGCGGGTCAGGTCGCGCTGGATGGCCTCCATGGTGCCGATCACCCGAGGGTCGGTGGCGGGCAGGAACCCGACGAGCGGCACCATCAGCAGGCTGGCGTCCAGCCGCGGTACGTCGTATGCCTGCACGAACGCGCCCAGGTCCGGGTCGTAGCCCTCGCGGCACACCTCGTCGTGGATCTCCTGCCGGATGGCCTTCCAGCGGTCGGTCGGTCCCTCCAGCCCGGACTCCTCCACCGCCCGGATGGCCCGGTCGAACGCCACCCACGCCATTACCTTGGAGTGGGTGAAGTGCCGTCGCGGTCCCCGGACCTCCCAGATGCCCTCATCCGGCTCGCGCCACCGGCACTCCAGCGCTTCCATCAGTGCCAGTTCCAGCGACCACGCGTCGGGGTCGGGCTCCACCCCGATGCGCCGGGCCACGTGCAGTGAGTCCATCACCTCGCCGTACACGTCCAACTGGAACTGGTCCACCGCAGCGTTGCCCACCCGCACGGGCGTGGCCCCGCCGTACCCGCCCAGCCACGGAACCTCCCACTCGGAGAGGCGGCGCTCGCCCCCCGGCCCGTACATGATCTGGATGTCCTCCGGGTCGCCGGCCACCGCGCGCAGCAGCCAGTCGCGCCAGGCCACCGCCTCGCGCGTATACCCGCCAAGCATCAGCGCGTACAGGGTGAACGACGCATCGCGCAGCCATCCGTACCGGTAGTCCCAGTTGCGCACGCCGCCGGGCTGCTCGGGGAGCGACGTGGTGGCCGCCGCGATGATCGCCCCGGTGGGCGCGTACGACAGCGCCTTCAGGGTGATGAGCGACCGCACCACTGCCTCGCGCCACTCGCCCTCAAACGGGCAGCGCGAGCTCCAGCCCTCCCACCACGAGAGCGCCTCCACCAGGGCGTGCTCTGGGTCCGGCCCGGCGGGGGCCGGCAGGTGCGAGTCGTGGTGGTTCAGGGTCATGCCGATCCGCTCGCCGGGGTGAACGGTGAAGCGGGCCACCATGTCGCCCTCCACGCGGCCGTGGTGCACGGGGGACACCAGGCGAAGGGCCTCCGGTCCGGAGATGAGGTCCGCGCCCTCGGGCAGGTGCCGCACCCACGGTCGCGTGCGGCCGTACTCGAAGCGCGCGGACACGACCGACTCCATCGGCACGTCGCCCTCGACGCCCTCCACGATCCGCACGATGCACGGTCCGGTCGGCTCGGGCGACATGAAGTCGATCACCCGCACGGTGCCCTCGTCGCCCACGAGCGTGGTCTCGAGCACCAGCGTCTCGCCCACGTACCGCCGGGTGGATGAGCGGGCGCCGGAGCGGGGCGCCATGCGCCACTCGCCATTGTCCGGGCCCCCAAGCAGCGAGCAGAAGACAGCCGGACCGTCGAACCGCGGGGTGCAGAACCAGTCGATCGTGCCGTCGCGGGCCACCAGCGCGCACGTGCGCTTGTCGCCGATGAGGGCGTGGTCCTCGATGGCCCGGGTGGGGTTCACGGCCGCCACTATCCCAGATGGGGCGGCGCATGCGGCACCATTCAGGTCATGGACGTCATCTTCGCCTCCGCACCCGACGACATGCTCACGTGGATCGCCTCCGATCCCGGCTTCATGCAGCGCGCCTCGCACGCGCTGGTGGCCGGCTCCGGCACATGGCTGGTGGATCCGGTGGACCACCCCGTGGTGCGCGAGCGCCTTGCCGCGCTGCCCCCGGCGGCGGGCGTGGTGCAGTTGCTCGACCGTCACGGCCGCGACTGCGCGGCGATGGCCGCCGATCTCGGCGTGCCCCTTATGGTGACGCCCCGTCAGGAGGTGCCCGGCGCGCCGTTCCGGGTGATGGTGGTGCGCGACTCCCGCGGCTGGCATGAGTCGGCGCTGTGGTGGAATGACCGCCGGGCCCTGGTGGTGGCCGAGGCGATCGGCACCGCGCCCTACTTCCGCTCCCGGCCCGATCAGGTGATCGGCCCGCACCCGATGATGCGTCTGTCCCCGCCCCGGGTGCTCGCCGGATCGGGTGCGCAGCACGTGCTGATGGGGCACGGGCACCCCGTGCACCGGGACGATGCAGGGGCGCTCGTGGATGCGGCGGTCATCGGGGCGCGCGGGTCCACGCCCCGGTGGCTGCTGTCACTCGTGACGGGCACGGTGCGGCGGCACGACCGGCGCTCGCCTAACGTCACCCGCTGATGAACGGACAGCCGGCTCCGCCGCCGGCGCCCGCGTCCGTCACGGACGGCCCCGGGCGCGGCCGCCCCCGTTGGGTCCAGCGCCTTACCGCCATGCCGTGGTGGGCGTGGATCGGCGTGCCCCTTGTGGCGTGGCTCGCCAGTCGGCTCTTCGTCACGGGCCTCGGGGTGATTGCCAGCACCACGTTCGGGCGTGCCGAAATCGGCCTGGACCAGGCCGTGCCGCGCGCCCTGAACCTGTTCGGCTCGTGGGACACCACGTGGTACCTCGACATCGCCCGCCGCGGCTACGCCTTCGACGTGGGCCAAGTGGGGGAGGTGTTCACGAACGTCGCGTTCTTCCCGCTCATGCCCATCGTCATGTGGGCGGCGCTTGCGGTGGGCCTCAACCCGTTCTGGGTGGCACTGCTGGTCTCCAACGCGATGTTCCTGGTGGCGCTGGTGGCGCTGTACCACCTGACCCGGGAGCGCTTCGGCCAGGCGATGGCCGTGCGCGCCACGTGGGTTCTGGCCCTGGCGCCGCCCGCGGTGGCGGCATCCATGGCCTACACCGAGGGGATGGCGCTCGGCCTCGCGGTGCTCGCGGGGTACCTGGCGTGGAAGGGGCGCTTCGGCTGGGCGGGGTCGGTCGCCGCCATCGCGGTGCTCACCCGCCCCACGGGCGTGCTGGCCGTGGTGCCGGTGGTGATGCTGGCCTGGTACGCCACCGGACCCGGCCGCCGTGAACGGCTGCTGAAGGCCGTGGTACCCGCCGGCGTGGTGATGGCGGCATTCCTGGGGTACATGCAGTTCCGGCAGGGGGCATGGAGCCTTCCGCTGCAGGCGCAGGCCGCATGGGGCCGCGGCCAGCTGGGCGTGGGCCTCCTGTCGCTGCTGCCGCACGACGTGGGGCAGGCGCTGGGAGGCCTGTTCGGCGGTGACCTCATCGGCTCGCGCGACCTGCTGGGCAAGGAGACCATCGCCGAACTCTCCGGGCTGTCGGTGGGCGACTGGTCGGCCGTGCTGCGGGATGTCCTGTTCGGGGTGCTGTACGTGTTCCTGCTCGCGCGGCTCTGGCGCCACGAGGGCGGCCTGCGCTCGCCGTGGGTGATGTACGCGTTCCTGGTACTGGTGGTACCGCTCTCGAGCGGCTCGGTCACCTCCCTGGCGCGTCTGGGCCTGCTGGCCTATCCGCTTGCGTGGCCCATGGCGGAGTGGCTGGGCGACGGCGGCCCCGCGCGGCGCCGGTGGACCGCCGCGGCCGCGCTGGTGGTCATCGCCCTCATGGTGGCCCAGTTGGCCACGCAGTCACCGTAGGGGCCCTAGCGCTCCTGCTGCATCATCAGGGTGGGGCGCCCCACGATCAGTGGGTCCAGGGCCCCGATGCGGTCGATGTCCTTGCCCCGGTAGGGAAGCCGGTGCAGCACGTACCGCATGGCGTTCAGGCGCGCGCGCTTCTTGCAGTCCGACTTGATGACGATCCATGGGGCGTCCTCGGTGTCGGTGTGCTGGAACATCGCCTCCTTGGCGGCGGTGTAGCCATCCCACTTGTCCAGTGACGCCAGGTCGATGGGCGAGAGCTTCCACTGCTTCAGGGGATGCCGCTCGCGCTCGGCGAACCGGCGCTGCTGCTCCTCCTGGCTCACCGAGAACCAGAACTTGATGAGATGGATGCCGCTGTGCACCAGCTGGCGCTCGAACTCCGGCGCCTGGCGCATGAACTCCGCGTAATCCTCATCGGTGCAGAAGCCCATCACGTGCTCCACGCCCGCGCGGTTGTACCAGGAGCGGTCGAACAGGACGATCTCCCCGCGCGTGGGCAGGTGCTCGATATAGCGCTGGAAGTACCACTGGCCCGCCTCGATCTCGGTGGGCTTTTCCAGCGCCACCACGCGCGCACCGCGCGGGTTCAGGTGCTCCATGAAGCGCTTGATGGTGCCGCCCTTGCCCGCGGCGTCGCGGCCCTCGAACACGATCACCACGCGCTGGCCGGTGTCCTTCACCCAGGACTGCAGCTTCAGCAGCTCCACCTGCAGCCGGTACTTCTGTTTCTCGTACGCCTTGCGGCGCATGAGGTTGCGGTACGGGTACACCGCGGTGCGCCAGTCATCCACCAGTTCGTCGTCGCCGTGCACGGGCGGCGTGCCGAAGACCGGCTCGTCCTGCTCCAGCAGCGCCTCGCCCAGTGCCACCAGGTCGTCGGGGGCGGTGCCCTCCGATACCGCCAGCAGCCACTCCGCGATGGCCTGCACGTCGTCGTGCGATGCCCCCTGCACCACATCGCGCACGGCGTTCACCAGCTCGCCCCGGGCACCGGCGATACCCTCGCCCACCTCGAACCGCTCGATGGCGGCGCCGTCCAGCGCGGGTGCCCGGTCCCCCTTTCGCGCGTGGCGTGCCATGCCCCGAACCTACTCCGCGATCGCCTCGATCACGTAGTCCAGGCAGTCGGTGAGATGACGGACGTCATCGGGGGTGACCGCCGGGAACGTGGCCACGCGGATCTGGTTGCGCCCCAGCTTGCGGTAGGCATCGGTGTCCACCACCCCGTTGGCGCGCAGCACGGCGCACAGGGCCGTGGCGTCCACGCGCTCGTCAAGGTCGATGGTGACCACTACGGGGCTGCGCATGGCCGGGTCGGCCACGAACGGCGTGGCGAGCTCGTGGGCGTCGGCCCAGTCGTACAGCACGCCCGACGACTCCCTGGTGCGCCCCGCGGCCCACTCCAGGCCGCCCTGCCGCAGGATCCACTCCACCTGTTCCACCAGCAGGAAGATGGTCGCGAGCGCCGGGGTGTTGTAGGTCTGGTCCTTCAGCGAGTTGTCGCGGGCGATGAGCAGGTCCAGCGACGCCGGGCACCAGCGCTCCGCCAGGTCGTCGATGCGCGCGAGTGCACGGGGCGAGCAGGCAGCCAGCCACAGCCCGCCGTCGCTCGCGAGCGCCTTCTGCGGCGACAGGTAGTACACGTCGAACTCCGCAGGGTCCACGTGCATGCCGCCCGCGCCGGAGGTGGCATCCACCAGCACGAGCGCGTCGGGGTCGGCGCCCGCCGGGCGCGCGACCGGCATGCACACGCCCGTGGACGTCTCGTTCTGGGTCAGTGCGTAGGCATCGGCCCCCGCCACAGCGGTGAGCGCCGGGTGGGTGCCGGGCGCGGACTCATCGGTGGTCACGGTCGCGATGTGCGGCGCCTGCTCCAGCGCCTGTGCGAACTTCGATGAGAACTCGCCGAACACCGCGTGGTGGCTGTGGTTCCGGACCAGCCGGAACCCGGCGACGTCCCAGAACGCCGTGGCGCCGCCGTTGCCCAGCAGCACCTCGTAGCCGTCCGGCAGGCCAAGCATTTCGGCCATGCCGCGCCGGGCGCGTGCCACCACGTCCTTCACCGTCTTCTGGCGGTGCGAGGTTCCCATGTATGAGGTGCCCGTCGCGGCGAGGGCACGGAGCGACTCCACGCGCACCTTCGAGGGGCCGCTGCCGAACCGGCCATCGGCGGGCAGCAATTCAAGCGGGATGCGGATATCGGCGGTCTGGTCGGTCATGGCGCGGAACATACATGGGCAGGGGCGGCGCGCGGTGCCGGAGAATATGTGTCACTACTCTGGGCAGGCGGGCAACGGGCGGAGGGCATCATGGGCATGAGGATCACCCTGGCGGGGGCCGTGGCCACCGCCCTGCTGATCATCCCCGCGACCGCCCTATCGGCCAACGAGGACGTGGCGTTCACCTCCGCCGGCGTCACGCGCCACGCCATCATCAGCCCGCCGGCGTCGAATGGCGCCCGGCCCCCGGTGGTCATCGTGTTCCCCCGCGAGGGCACCACGGCCCAGGACGCCCTCGACCGGTTCGGGTACTCCATCAACCGCGCGGGCGCGGTGGCAGTGGCGCTGGACGCCCTTCCGTGCGCGGCGCTGGCCGACCAGCCGTGCTGGTATCCCATGCAGGCCGACCGGCGTGCCGCGGACGCGACCGCGGTCACCGACCTGATGAACATCCTCGACCGGCGCACTGACATGGACAGCACCCGGCTTGTCACCCTGGGCGAGTCCAGCGGGGCAGCGTTCGCCGTGGCCATGACCCGCAGCCTTCCCAGCCGTATCGACGGCGCGCTCGGCATCTCGGCGTTCGACCCCACCCGCAGAGTGATGCTGGACCCCGCCACCCAGCAGGTGCTCATCCCGGTCACGCTCGGCGACAACTCGCGCATCAAGAAGCAGCGCTATCGCGAGCACATCACGCTCATGCGCGGATCGTCCGACACCGTGGTGCCGCCGAGGCTCACCATGCAATTGCGTGACCGCCTCGCGCGCGCCGGGTGGACCAGCGACTACCTCAGGCTCATCACCGTTCCGAAGGCCGCGCACGGCTCGGCCGCGCTCGCGGCCCCCCGGCGCATCACGCCGGCGCTCCGTGACCTCATCCGCCACACGCTCGACCTGGACGTCGAGGCCGGTCAGGTGAAGCGCCTTGCCGCCCTCGGGTACCTGCCCCCGAAGGCCACGCCGTCGAACACCTCCGACTACGCCCTGTCGCAGGCGATCATGGCGTTCCAGGGGTGGAACGGCCTCGAGCGCACGGGGCAGGCCGACGCCGCCACGCAGAAGCGCCTGTCCACGGCAGGCCGTCCGACGGCCCGCCGCAAGGGGGGCGGTACGTGGCTGGAGGGCTACATCGGCAAGCAGGTGGTCCTGCTGGTGAAGCGGGGCCGCGTGGTCCGGGCCATCCACTTCTCCAGCGGATCCGCGGGCAATACCCCCCGCGGCACCTACAGCATCTACCGCAAGGAGCTCATGAGCTGGTCCATCCCGTTCAGCTCATGGATGCCCTACGCCTCGTACTTCACGGGCGGCTTCGCCTTCCACGAGTACCCGGATGTGCCGGGCTACCCGGCATCGCATGGGTGCGTGCGCATCGCGTCGCCGTTCGCCCCGTACCTGTACGAGTTCGCCTCGTACGGCACGCCCGTCCACATGTACTAGGTGCCGTCGCGCGGGCGGTTGCCCGGGATCCTCAGCGACGCCAGCAGCCCCAGGAACACGAAGCCCGCGGCGGTCCAGCCCACCACCTGGACCGCATCGGCGAATGACTGATCGAGGGCGGGTGCCAGCGGGGCGGTCTCCGGCGCCGACGACAGCTTGGGGATAGCCGTGCCGGCCGATGCCTTCACGGCCGTGGCGATCTGCTCGGCCTGCGGCGCCGGCACGCCCTGGGCCTCGACCGACGCGGTCACCTGCGATGTCACGGCCAGTGCGAGGGCCACGCCCAGCACGGCCGTGCCGAGCGCAGACCCCACCTGCCGCAGCGTGGACTGCATCGCGCTTGCCTGCCCGGACTCGGCCACCGGGACGTCCTGCAGTGCCACGTTGGTCAGTTGCGCGGTGGCGAAGCCCACGCCCAGCCCGTACACCGCGAGGGGGGCCACGAACACCCACGGCGATGCCCCGGGTGCCACCACGAAGGCGAACCACGCGATGCCCGCGATCTCCAGGACCATCCCCAGTTGCACGATCCGGTGCCCGCCCAGCTTCCGCGACACCGGCGCGGCCACCCCGCCGGAGACCATGGCGCCTGCGGCCAGGGCAAGGATGACCAGGCCCGCGCCGAGTGCGCTCATCCCCAGCACGTTCTGCAGGAAGAGCGGTATCACGAAGATCACGCCGAACTCACCCAGCGACACGATGAGGATGGTCACCCCGCCCCATCGGAAGGTGGGGAGCGTGAACAGCCCCAGGTCGATGAGGGTCGCCTTGCCACGTCGGTTGCGGGCTTCGGTCCAGCCCACGAACGCCAGCAGCAGCAGGACGCCCAGCGTGAGGGCCCAGGGCACCGGCGAACCCGGCAGCGGCCACCACCCCGGCGCGTCGGCCGTGGCCGACCACCAGCCGTAGGTCTCGCCCTCGATCAGTCCGAACACCACCAGCGCCAGGCCGCCCGAGATCAGCAGCACGCCGAACCAGTCGCGCAGGCCCGGTGCCCCGGGCTCCTTCGACTCGGGCACCAGCAGCAGGGCGCCGACGATCACCAGCAGGGCCAGCGGCGGGTTGATCCAGAAGATGAGCCGCCACGAGAAGTCGGTGGTGAGCCACCCGCCGAGCACGGGGCCCACCGCGGCCATGCCGGCGATGGTGGCACCCCAGATGCCGAACGCCGCGGCCCGGTCGCGCCCGTGGAAGTTGGCATTCACCAGCGAGAGGCTGGTGGGCAGCACCAGCGCGCCTCCCACGCCCTGCAGGGCCCGCGCGGCCAGCAGCATCTCGGCCGTCTCCGAGAGCGCGGCAAGCACCGACGCCAGCGCGAACACCACCACCCCGGCCACGAACAGCCGTCGTCGGCCGAAGCGGTCTGCGGTGGCCCCCACCGCGATCAGCAGCGCCGCGAACACCAGCGCGTAGAGGGAGTTGGTCCACTCGGCCTCGCTCAGGTCCATCTGCAGCGCGTCGATGATCTCCGGCAGCGCCACGTTCACGATCGTCCCGTCGATCACGATCAGCGAGACGCCGAGGGCGAGCACGGGCATGATGAGCCAGCGGCTCCTGCCCTGGAGGGTCAGCGGCATTCCCGCAACCTACAGGCGGTATCTCAGCCCGGCGGGCAGATGCAGGCCCCGCGCGCGATTCCGTCGTCCCGTACGTACCGCAGATCGCGACGGCGTGGCGCGTCCGTGGGGGTGAATGCACCTGACTCGTCCAGCGGGGCGGGGGCGACGAGGGAGCGCAGCGCATCCACCACCACGCGCTCGTACACGGCCGGAATCGCCGCCCCGTCTGCCGGGCGCCGCAGCAGGTCGTCCCGCGGTATCGCGGTGAGCGCCGTCACATCACCGCCGTCCGGGCGCCGTACGCGCACATGTCCCAATCGGTAGGAGCGCTCGCGCTCCGTGATCACCGCCAGGTCGTCATCGCCGATGGTGATCAGGGCCCCAAGCACCGACGTCCCGGCCCGCGGGCGGATGCCCACCACCACGCACCGCGCGGGGAGGCCACCGCAGGTGGTGCATGCGTACGACCCTGACGAACGGTTGTCGATGGAAACGAACCATCCGCGCTCCCAGTCCGGGAGGTGCGCCCTCTCCACATGCACCGGATGTCCGAGGGCTGTCGATGCGATGCGGGCGTCACACAGCGAGCCGTAGGTGAAGAGGTGCATGCGCCCACGGTACGGGGGCTGGCTGCCATGTGCACGAGGCCCTACCCGGTGACGGCTACCGAGGCCCGACGGGATGCCGACAGCACTCGGGTGCAGGCCCTGGGACGGACGGTGCGCGCGTTGTCGGCGGTTGCGATCAGGACGGTGCAGCTGCGCCCACGTGCCCGGTTGCTCATTTTCATCCGCACGGTGCGGGTGATCGAGGCCCCCGGTGCCAGGGAACGGACCGACCACGCGGCGGCCTTGGTGCGCATCGTTGCCCGGGCCCTGCGCCCCGAGGTCGCTTTCGTCGTGCCTCGGGTGCTGCGGGTGCGGCTGATGAATGTGGCTCCTGCCGGAACGGCTGCCCACCGCATCGTGGCCGGCGGCGTGTTGCGGAAGCGCACGCCGTAGGCACGCTGCTCGCTGACGTTCTTCACCGTAATGCGGTAGACGACGAAACCGCCGCGGCGCACCCGGGAGGTGCCCCGGATCGTCGCCCTCAGGGCGGAGGGCTCGAGAGCGGGCATGTCAGGCGCCGCGGTTGTGACCGGTGCGGCTGCGGGGACCGGTGCAGGCATGCCGGGGTTCCGGGGAGCAGCGGCGACCGGTTGTGCGATCGGCCGCCGTACGGCATCGCCCGGGCCCCGGGGGAGCGGGTCGTCCGCCTCGGTCTCCGGTGCGTCCGGATCGCCGGGGCCCTCCGGATCGCCGGGGCCCTCCGGATCGCCGGGGCCCTCCGGATCGCCGGGGCCCTCCGGATCGCCGGGGCCCTCCGGATCGCCGGGGCCCTCGTCGAAGCAGAAGGTCAGGTTGCTGAGCTCTGCGGAACCGCCGCTTGCATTGACGGGCGAAGCCAGGCCCGCGTCGGCGCGCTGGCCGGCGGCATAGGTGTAGACGTTGGCGGCGGGGCCGCCCTTGACGATCACGGCGCCGATGTCGAACTGCGACTGCCACTGCACGAACGTGCCCTCGGTGAGCGCGACGGTGATCCCCTGAGCGTGGAACTGGTCGACGAAGTCCGCGTCGTCGGCGTTAATCCGACCGGTCGACCCGTCGTAACCGAGTTGCGCGCACGACACGTTTCCCCCGCGAGCGGCATCGGCAGTGATGGCCGGCGTCACGCCGGAGGCCGAGTCGGGCGTAGATGATGTGCTTCCTGCCGCCATGCCGGCAGCGGGAGCGAGGGCGGCGAGAACTGCGGCGGTGAGGACGGTGCGTGGCGTGCTCATGATTTGGAACCCCGTGGACCGATTGCTTACGGGATTCACGATCGTCGACGCCGACCGCCCCGGCATCACCCCCCGGGGTGGACATCACGACACCATCGGCAAACGACGAGGGGCGGGTCCGAAGACCCGCCCCTCGAAGAAGCAGCTTCCTGACTGAGTTGGACTCAGACGCCCGGGGGCTTCGGGAAGCGGTGACGCATCGTGTACTGGTACGGGGTGGCGAACAGCAGGTCCGCGATGTCCTCGTCCGTACGCTCGATGGTCTGGGTCCAGATGGTGTCGGCACCCGGGATGATGAGGTCGAAGTTGAAGCTCATCAGACCGATCATCTCCTTCACCGGCAGCATGGCGCCCATGTTGTCCCACGGGGTCGCCTGCAGCGCCCAGGAGCGGATCGCGCCCGCCGAAGCGGTGCGGATGCTCTCGGGCTTCAGCTGGAAGCGGTGCTGACCCTCGGTCTCCGGACGGCCCATGGCGGCGGCGGTCGCCTTCGTGACCTCGCTGGGGAGGTACGTCAGGTCCCACTTCGTCGTCTTGAGCGAAGCGTCCGTGATGAGACGGAGGTTCATGCGGCCGTAGTTCGGGTCGCCGTAGAACGCCGGCTTGGCCGACAGCTCTGCGTCGTCGTAACGGCCCGTCGCGGTGTGAATCAGGTAGCCGCGACGCTCCATGGTGAAGTTGAAGTAGTCGTTACCGAACCCACCGTAGCCGTCGTCCTCCTTGCCACCGTGCTCCTGGGTGACGATGTAGGCGATCTTCTTCGGGAAACCGAAGGGCTCACGGCCGGCGAACACGGCAGCGTCCTGCGTCAGGTACATGTAGGGGTAGTACCCGCCGTAGTAGGTCTTGCCGTCGCCAGCCTTGTGGGAAGCGGCAACCGTCAGACCGAACTCGCCGTACGGGCCGAGACCGGTGTGAAGGTGGTCGACGTACCAGAACTCGATGACATCGTCCTCGAGGTCCAGGCACTTCGGAAGCACGTGCTTCAGGTCGGCCTCAGACGCACGGTAGAAGAACGCGCTCCAGCGCGAGTTCGTGTACGTGAGCGGCACGATGTCGTAGTCGACGAGCGGGTCGGCGACACCCTGGCTGATGATGTCGCGCTTGTCGCGGTCGAGCGCCAGCGGCGGCGCGTCGCCCGAGTCGATCCACGGGGTCGACGTAACGTCAACAATCTGTCCCATTGTGAATTTCCTCTCTTAGGGCTCTGGTTTACGCGCCGAGGCCGACGGGCTTCGGGAAGCGGTGACGGAGACCGAAGCGGTACGGCTTGGCCGCACCCGCCCACGTGGCGTCACGGGTGTAGGTCTCGGTCCAGAGGGTCTGGCCGGCCGGGATGATGAGGTCGAACGAGAAGGTCATGAGACCGATCATCTCGCCCACCGGCATCTCGGCGCCCAGGTTGTCGAACGGCGTCGCCTGCTGGAACCACTCGATGTTCTCCGGCGAAGCGGTACGGATCGACTCCGGCTTCACCTGGAAGCGGTGGCTGCCCTCGGTCTCGGGACGGCCCATGGCGGTCGCGAGGTCCTTGGTCACCAGCGACGGCAGGTACACCAGCTGCCACTCGGACTGCGAAAGGTCCGGAGCGGTGACGACCTTCATGTTCATGCGGCCGTACTCGGTGTTGCCGTAGAAAGCGGGCTTCGCGGACAGCTCGGCGTCGTCGTACTTACCGATGGCGCTGTGCAGCACGTAGCCGTTGCGGATCATCAGGAACGAGAAGTGGTTCCACTTCCAGTCCTTGCCGTCGTACACGCCGTAACCATCGTCAGGCGAGCCACCGTGCTCGAGCACGCGGATGAAGGCTTCCTTCTTCGGGAAACCCAGCACGCGGCCGGCGTCGATAGCGGCGTCCTGCGTCAGGTACATGTAGGGGTAGTAACCCGCGTAGTACGTCTTGCCGTCACCGGCCTTGTGGCTGACAGCCACGGTGAGGCCCCACTCGCCGTACGGGCCGAGCATGGTGTTGCGGTGGTCGACGTACCAGTGCTCGACGATGTCGTCCTCGATGTCGAGGCAGTCGGGCACCACGCGACGGAGGCGCTTGGCGTCCGCGCGGTAGAAGAAAGCCGACCAACGGGAGTTCGTGTAGGTCAGCGGCAGCGTGTCGATGTCCCAGATCGGGTCAACGAGGCTGTAGATGAAGGCCGTCTTCTCGTCACGGTCGACGGGCGAAGGCGGGATCTCCCCGGTCTCGGCACCGGGGATGTAGGAAACAGCAAACTGGTCAGCCATTAGTGGCGTCCCCCCCTTGAAGAGTCATAGGGTGTTGCATTGATTGACCTGGGCAATCGCCCCGCCCCGGTCGAGCCGGGATTGAGGTTGGGTCCCAGGGGATGCAGGCAGCATATGTCACGAGCGACGGCCCCGACAAGGGCGCGGGACCACCGTTCCGGCACGGGTTGCGTGGCTGAAACTGCAGTGGTGACGGGAAATTCGAGGGTCCGGCGTCACTCGTGACAATGTTTACAAAGTGTGATGCCCCGGGGCTACGGTGTAAGGCTACGGTGTAAGGGGAAACGGACCCGAAGGGCGTCGTGCCAGGGTCGGCACGGGAAGGAGACGCCGGGGCCGGGGCGAATTGTGGTCGGATGCGCGACCGCGCCGCGAGACCGAACCGGTGACCGCACCCGCCCCGCGACCCGGGTCGGCGCCGGCCTCGGTGCTGGCCGTGCTGGCCATGGTGGCGTGGGGCGTGGCCTACGTGCCATCCGCCTGGCTGGTGGAGTCGTGGCCACCGCTGCTGGCCGCGGCCGCCCGCATCGGCGCGGGCGGAATCATCCTGCTCGCGGCCCTCGCCCTGCTGGGCCGGCCCGTCATGCCCGGCACCGAGTGGGTCGTGGTACTCGTGCTGGCCCTCACGCAGTCTGTCGCGTTCTATGGCGCCACCTTCATCGGCATCGCCGACGAGGGCGCCGGCACGGCTGCCGTGCTCGCCAACACCGATCCCCTCTTCGTCGCCGCCCTTGCCGCGGTGTTCCTGGGCGAGCGACTGGACGGCCGCCAGTGGGCAGGCCTTGGCGTGGGCCTGGTGGGCGCGGCTGCCGTGGTGTGGAAGGGGCCCATCTGGCCACCGGACGTCTCATGGGTATCCATCCTTGTGGTGGCCGGTGCACTGGCCTGGGCCGTCGGAACCGTGGCGGTGACGGGTCGCATCCGGGCCGGTGCGCGTCCGGTGGCCATCGCCGGCTGGCAGATGCTGATCGGCGCCGCGATGCTCGCGGGCCTCGGCGCCCTGTTCGAGGGCGCGCCCACCGCGACGGGAGGGCGTGAGATCGGCCTGATCCTGCTGGTGGCGGTGGTGGGAAACGCCGTGCCGTTCGCCCTGTTCTACGTCGCCCTCGGGCGGGGCGACGCCGGCCGGGTCTCGGCGTGGTTCTTCATGGTCCCGGTGATCGGCGTGCTCACGGCGTGGCCACTTCTCGGGGAGGTCCCCGGTCCGCGCCTGTGGGCCGGGCTCGTGCTGGTGTGCGCCGGGCTCTGGATGGTGCTCGCCCCGCGTCGGCGCTGGTAGCCTCGCGCCGTGATCGTCACGCTGGCCGGGGGCACCGGAGGATCGAAGATGGTGCACGGGCTCGCGCTCGCCGCGGGCCAGCACGAGTTGACGGCCGTCGTGAACACGGGCGACGATGGCGAGTTCTTCGGCCTGCTCGTCTGTCCGGACCTGGACATCAACCTGTACTGCCTGGCCGGGGTGGTGGCCGATCGCGGGTGGGGCTACGCCGACGACACCTTCCACTGCCTCGAGGGCCTCGCCACCTATGGCCACGAGGCCTGGTTCGGCCTGGGCGACCGTGACCTGGCCACTCACATCCACCGCACGCTGCTGATGCGTGGTGGCGCCCGCCTCTCGTCGGTGGTGGACGACCTGCGGGATCGCCTGGGCGTGCAGGCGCGGGTGCTGCCGATGACCGATGACCCCGTGCGCACGATCATCACCACCGCCTCCGGTGAGATGCGGTTCCAGGAGTACCTGGTGCGCGACGGCGCCCGCGAGGAGATTGATGCCATCCGCGTGGAGGGGCTGGAGGAGGCGACGCCCGCACCCGGCGTGATCGAGGCCATCGAGCAGGCCGATCTCATCGTGATCGCGCCGTCCAGCCCCATCGTCTCCATCGGGACCATCCTGGGCGTGCAGGGCGTACGTGACGCCGTGGCCGCCCGCCGCGACCGCGTGGTGGGGGTGAGCCCCATCATCAGCGGTGCTCCGGTGGAGGGGCCCGCGCACAAGTTCCTGCGCGGTGCCGGCTACGCGGAGTGCTCTGCTCGCAAGATGGCCGAGATCTATGCCGACGTATGCGGCACGTTCGTGATCCACGAGTCGGACGCCAATGAGGCCCCGGATATTGAGGCCTTGGGGGTGCGTCCCGTGCTGGCCGACATCCTCATGCCCGATCATGCCGCCCGCGAGCGGCTGGCGCGAGTGGTGCTCGAGGTCATGGCCTGATGGCGGCGCACGACGTGGGCGCCGTCGTGCCGGTGAAGCGCCTGGGCTACGCGCTGGGACGGCTGTCGGGCGTGCTCGACCGCGCGGGCCGCCGCGTGCTGCAGTCGGCGATGCTGGGCGACGTGCTCGCGGCTCTGGCTGGCAGCGCACGCCTGGGCGAGATCGTGGTGGTCACCTCCGATCTGCGCGCGCGGGCGGTGGCCGAGAGCGTGGGCGCCCGCACGGTTCCCGACCACGATCCCCCGCAGGGCATCAACGCGGCCGTGGCGATGGGCATCGCCGCCCTCGACTCACGCAGCGCACTGGTGGTGGTGAGCGACCTGCCGCTCATCACGGCTGCCGACGTGGACCACCTGGTGGGGGCCGCCCCGGAGGGCGACGCCGCGGTGCTCGCGCGATCGGAGGATGGCACCGGCACCAACGCCATGCTCCTCACCCCGCCCACCGGTCTGGTACCCGCGTTGGGCCCGGACTCGCTGGCGCGTCATCTGGCCCAGGCGTCGGCCGTCGGGGTTCCGGCTGAGGTCGTGTACCACCCGGGCATCGGCCTGGACGTCGACACGCCCGCTGACCTGGCGGAGCTGGTGCGGCGCGAGCCCGATGGCGCCACCGGGCGTGCCCTGGCGCGGCTGGGGCTGGCGCAGCCGACGACGGGGGCGGCCGGGTGAGCGGCGTGGGCGCGGCACCGGGAGACCAAGTGTCCATCACCGTGCTGGGGCACCTGCCCGAGATCGTCCCCGGTCACGACATCGCCGGCATGCTCGCTGACGCCGCCCTGCAGGCGGGCGTGCGCCCGGGCGACGTGCTGGCGGTGGCGCACAAGGTGGTCAGCAAGGCCGAGGGCCGCGTGGTGCGGCTGGCGGATATCCGGCCCGGGGATGAGGCCCGGCGCATCGCGGATGCCACCGGCAAGGATCCGGCGCTGTGCGAGGTGATCTTGGGGGAGAGCCGGCGGATCGTGCGCCGCCGCCGCTCGCTGCTGGTCTGCGAGACCCATCAGGGGTTCATCTGCGCCAACGCCGGGGTGGACGCCTCGAACACGGCCGAGGGCACTGTGGTGCTGCTGCCGGTGGACCCCGATGCATCGGCGCGCCGCATCCAGCATGCGCTGTCGCAGGCCGCCGGCGGGCGCGTGGGCGTGGTGATCACCGACACCCACGGGCGCGCATTCCGGCGTGGGCTGGTGAACGTGGCAGTGGGGGTGGCGGGCTTCGCGCCCGTGCTGGATCATCGTGGGGGACGCGACCGGGAGGGGCGCATGCTGGTGGCCACCGATCAGGCGCTGGGCGACGAGATCGCCGCCGCCGCGGGGATGCTCATCGGGAAGTCGTCGGGCAGGCCCGCCGCGCTGGTGCGCGGCCTGCGCACGGCGCCCGCCCCGGGGACATCGCGCGATCTGGTGCGTCGCGAGGACCAGGATGTCTTCCGCGCGCCGGTGGGCGCCGACGGGGTGGTGGCCTAGATGCCCGTGGGCGGTCCGCGCACACCGCTGCGGGTGGCGATCATCGGTTCGGGCCCGTCGGGCTTCTACTCGGCAGAGCACCTGCTGTCGCAGGACGGCGTGAACGTGCAGGTGGACATGTTCGACCGCGTGCCCACGCCCTTCGGACTGGTGCGCGCCGGGGTGGCGCCCGACCACCAGAAGATCAAGTCGGTCACCCGCGTGTACGAGCGCACCGCTGCGGATGACCGCTTCCGCTTCCGGGGCAATGTGGAGGTGGGGCGCCACATCGACCACCCCGACCTGATGGAGTACTTCCACGCGGTCATCTATGCGGTGGGGGCAGCGGCGGATCGCCGCATGGGGATTCCCCACGAGTACCTGCCCGGCAGCCACTCGGGCCCGGAGTTCGTGGCCTGGTACAACGCCAGCCCGCTCGACCGCGCCCGCACATACGACTTCAGCGGCTTCCGCGCCGTGGTGGTGGGTAACGGCAACGTGGCGATGGACATCGCGCGCATGCTGGTGCTTCCGGCGGATGAGCTCGCCCGCACCGACATGGCGCGCCACGCGGTCACGGCCCTGGCGGAGGGGAACGTGCGCGAGGTGGTGATGCTGGGACGACGCGGACCCGCGCAGGCGGCGTTCACCCCGAAGGAACTGCGTGAGGTGGCCGAGCGCGACGACATCGACGTGATCGTGCACCCCGACGAGGTCGCGCTCGATCCGCATTCGCGCCACGACGCCGAGCAGCATCCCGACCGCAACCGCGACCAGAACCTGGAGATCCTCCGTGAACTGGCGGCGCGGGGCGACCGCGGCCGTGATCGTCGCATCATCATGCGGTTCCTGGCCTCACCGGTCTCGCTGCACGGCACGAACCACGTGGAGGCCGTGGAGGTGGCGCGCAACGAGCTCTACCGCGGCGACCGCGGTGCGCTGAGGGCCCGCATGACCGACGACCGCGAGATGATCCCCACCGGGCTGGTATTCCGGGCCATCGGGTACCAGGGCGTGCCCATCGCGGGCGTGCCGTTCGACCCGCTCACGGCCACCATCCCGAACGAGGCCGGCCGCGTCATCGATCCCCTCGACGGCAGCCCCCGCTATGGCGAGTACGCGGCCGGGTGGATCAAGCGCGGCCCCACCGGGATCATCGGCACCAATAAGCCCGATGCGCAGGAGACCGTGGAGACGCTGCTGCAGGACCTGCGCGCAGGTCACCTGCAGCGGCGCGTGCCGTCGCGCCGCGTGCTTGCCCGGCTGGTGGGCGAGCGCCAGGGCGACCTCACCTCATGGGCCGACTGGCAGTACCTCGACCAGACGGAGCAGGAGATGGGGGCCGAGGTGGGCGCGCCGCGCATCAAGTTCGCACGGGTCGAGACCATGATGCGGTTCCTCGGCGAGCGGGACGGCTCCTAGACCGGCGCCTCGATGATCTCGTAGAGGGTCGTGCGGCGGGCGGGGGTACGGCCGTGCGCGCGGATGACGGCCTCCAGCTCATCGGCCGTCACCTCCTCGCCGTGTGAGGCCCCCGACGAGCGGCTGATGCTCTCGTTCATGAGGGTCCCGCCCATGTCGTTGCAGCCGGCGTTCAGCAGGTTGGCCCCGCCCTCCAGGCCCAGCTTCACCCACGAGGCCTGGATGTTCGGGATGAGGCCGTCGAAGGCGATGCGCGCGACCGCGTGCACCAGTACCACCTCGTCCCACGTGGGGCCGGGCCGTGAGCGCCCCTGGATGAAGATGGGCGAGGCCATGTGCACGAACGGCAGGGGGATGAATTCGGTGAACCCACCCGTGCGCCGCTGGATCTCGCGCAGCACCTCGTAGTGGTTGGCCCACGACACCGGGCCGTCAATGTGGCCGCACATGATGGTGCTGGTGGCCCGGATGCCGATCTCGTGCGCGGCGATCATCACCTCGGCCCACTCAGCCGTGCGGATCTTGTCCGGGCACAGGTGCTCGCGCACATCGTCATCAAGGATCTCCGCGGCCGTACCGGGCAGCGACCCCAGGCCGGATTCCCTCAGGCGCCCCAGATAGTCGCGCACCGGCACCCCGAGCGTGTGCGCGCCCTGCCACACCTCGAGCGGGGTGAAGGCGTGCACGTGCATCCCGGGCAGGGAGCCCTTGATGCTCTCGAGCACCGATGCGTAGAAGTCACCCGTGAAGTCCGGGTGGATGCCGCCCACCAGGCACACCTCGGTGGCGCCCTTGTCCCAGGCCTCCTGCGAGCGCGTGACCACCTCGTCCAGGTCCATGCGGTACGGCGTTTCGCGCGCGTTGTAGCTCTTGGGTCCGCGGGAGAACCCGCAGAATCCGCACCGGAAGTAGCACTGATTGGTGTAGTTGATGTTCCGGTTCACCACGTAGGTGACCACATCGCCATTGGCGCGGCGGCGGAGCTCGTCGGCCACGTGGGCGATGACGTCCACCTCGGCGCCGCGCGCACGGAACATGCGCTCCATCTCGGTGACCGTCGGCAGGGTGCCCGCGAGGGACCGCTCGAGGATCCCTGCGAGGTCGGGCGGCACCTGGTCCAGACCGCGCACCCACTCGCCGTCCATCCAGCCGGCATCCGGCCACTCGGAGCTCATGCGGCCGGCAGGCGCGGGCGGGTGCATGTCCCGTCCCGGGGCCCAGGGGTGCCGCGGGCGCGCCGCGCCGCGGCAGTCCGCCTGCTGCAGCCAGCACGTGAACAGCGGCATGGCCACGCGGTCGCGCATGGCCTCGATGGGGGTGTCCAGCGGCAGGGCGGTGCGCTCGACCAGCACCTCGGGCAGGATGGCCTCGCGCAGCGCAGCCACGCGATCGTCGTCCCACCCGTCCACAACGATGTCGCGGGCGCCCCCGCGCACGGCGGCAACGGCCTCGTCGACGTCCCGCGCCTCCACCGACACCTGCACGTCGCAGGCGGGCAGCGCGGCGATCTCCACGGCCTCGGCGAGTCGCGCGGGGGTGGTGCGCAGGAATGCGGCGCCTGATCGCACCACGCCGTCCAGCACGTCCGCCCGGGCCGCGTCGTGGCGCACGGTGATTCGGATGCCGTCCACGCCGTCGGCCGCGAGCGCGATGGCTTCATCCCACGAGGTGACGAAGGCAGCGCACGCGCGGTCGGGTGCGCCGGATGACACCGGCAGGATGCGCGCGGCCACCGCGGTTCCCACTGATGCCTCGTCCCAGTCGGCGCGCTCGCGGGCGGTGCCGCCGTCCGCGCGGTCATCACCCAGGCGAAGGAGGCTGACGCGGTCCATCAGGCGGCCACCTCCAGCGCCTGGCTGCGGGGGTACCCGGCCTCATCGGCCAGTGCCCTCACGTAGGGCATGACGCCTGCATCAACCCATTCGGCATTGAGCGCGTACTCGGGGTACACGGTGAGCCGCTCTCGCAGCGGGTACCCGGCCTCGGCGCACATGCCGGCCATCAGGTCGAGGTCCGGCCACGGCCGCTCGGGGTTGATGAAGTCGGGCGTCACCGGCGACACCCCGCCCCAGTCGTTGATGCCGGTGAGGAGCAGCGGTCCGTAGTCGGCGGACAGGTTGGGCGGTGCTTGGATGTTCATATCGGCACCCAGCACCAGGCGCGAGATGGCGCATGTGGTCATCAGGTCGATGAGGCCCGGCTCGCCGGCATCGGCCATGGGCGTCTCGGGCTTCGCCCGGAAGTTCTGGACGATCACCTCCTGGATGTGACCGTACTCGTCGTGCAGGTCGCGGATGGCGAGCAGGGCGTCGATGCGCTCGTCCTCGGTCTCGCCCAGGCCGATCAGGATTCCCGTGGTGAAGGGGATGCGCAGCTTCCCGGCGCGCCGGATCATCGCGAGGCGGGTGCGCGGCTTCTTGTCCGGGGCGTGCTCGTGGGGGCCACCGGGCGCGCACAGCCGCTCGGACGTGCTTTCCAGCATGATCCCCTGGCTGGGTGACACCTCACGCAGTTCACGCAACTCGCGCTCGCTCATGATGCCCGCGTTGGGGTGGGGCAGGAGGTCGTATTCCTCCATGACCATCCGGCACATGGCCACCAGGTAGGACTGGGTGCTTTCGTGCCCGAACCCGCGCAGGATGTCGCGGTACTTCGGCCACCGGACCTCGGGCCGGTCGCCGATGCAGAACAGCGCCTCCTTGCACCCGAGATCCCGGGCCTGCTCCGCCATTGCGCGGACCTCATCGGGCGAGAGGGTCTTTGCCCGGGGGCTGTCCTCGTCCACCGCGAAGGTGCAGTACGAGCACGTGTCGCGGCACAGGTTGGTGAGCGGGATGAACACCTTGCGCGAGTAGGTGACCATTGCGGGGCGCGTGAGGTCGCGCATGTGCGCCGCCGCCGCCCACAGCGCGGGGTGCTCCGCCCCGGAGGCCCCGACCAGCGCCAGCGAATCGGCGCGCGTCAGGCGCTGCCCAGAGAGAGCCTTCTCCACGGATGCGCGCCGCGTGGGCGCGAGGGATGCGAGGAGGGCCTCGTTCACCCGGCGGACCGCCGTGTGGTGGCCCTGCGCCCGCCCGTGGCGCCCTTGGTGGCCGAGGTCATCCGGGCCGATGTTGCCTTCTTCGGCGCGGCCTTCTTCGCGGCGGGCTTCTTCGGAGCGGCGGCTTTCGGGGCCGCCGGCTTCTTCTTCGCCGTGGTGGTCGCCTTCGTGGCCTTCTTCGGCGCCGTCTTCTTCGCGGCTGGCTTCTTCTTGGCGCTCTTCGCCGATGACAGCGGCGGCGTGGCGGGGTCAGGGCCCTCCCCTTCGCGGAACTTGCGCCAATCCGCCGGGCGCTTCTCCTGGAACGAGGCGATGCCCTCCTTGGGCTCCGGCCCGTACACGTGGTTCAGGGCCACGAGCTCCAGGCCGTGCTGCACCGATGAGTACAGGGCGTCGGTGGCGGTGTTCATCGCGATCTTGGCGAGGCGCAGGCCCTGGGGTGAGCGACGCAGGATGTCGTCACACCACTCATCCACCAGCGCGTCCAGCTCGGCGTCGGGGACCACCTTGTTGATGAGTCCCATCTCCAGGGCCTCATAGGCGTCGTACTGGCGGGTGAGAAACAGGATCTCCCGTGCCTTCTTCTCGCCGACCACCGCCGGCATCAGCTGGCAGCCCCACCACAGCGGGGCCGAGCCGATCTTCGGGCCGGCCTGCCCGAACCTGCCGGACTCGCCCGACAGCGTCAGGTCGCACATCACGTTGAGCTCATTGCCGCCACCGATGCAGTAGCCGCGGACCTTTGCGATGACCGGCTTGCCGTTGTTGCGGATGGCGTTGGCCACGCGGTGGGACAGCGTGTGCAGGTGGCGCTTCTCGGCGGCCGTGCGGGTGGGGTCGGCCACGTCGCCACCCACGCAGAAGGCGCGCTCGCCGGCGCCGGTGAGTATCACCACGCCCACCGACTCGTCGTCGGCCGCGCGCTCGAACGCCTCGCCCATCTCGATGATGGTCTGCATGCGGAAGGCATTCAGCCGCTCCGGGCGGTTGATGGTGATGGTCGCCCTGCCGTCACCGGTCTCGTAGATGATGTCCTCGTACGCCACGCCTCGGCTCCCCCTCGCGGTATCGGGTAGTCGGAGCGTAGTCGTGTCGCGGATGTGGCGAGGTCGAACGCCCAGGGGCGGTGGGGCATGTGTCTCGGATGTCGAAACCTCCGCGGGGTGCCCGGGCCGGCCCCTTGCCGGTGCCCGGGCGCGCTGATACGAATGCCGCCTTCGTCGCAACCGTCACAAGACGCCGTTTCGCGATACGAGACATGGCAACCACCGAGCACACCGACACCTCCCGCGCACCTGGCCGCTATCGCATCCAGGCGGTCGAGCGCGTGGGCGCCATCCTCGACGTGTTCACGTCCGAGGAGCCGGAGCTCGGCGTCACCGAGATCGCCGAGCGCACGGGCCTGCACAAGAGCACGGCGCACAGGTTCCTGGTGAACCTGGAGTCGGTCGGCCTGCTGGAACGCGATTCCCGGACGCAGCGCTACCGCCTTGGACTGCGCATGTTCGAGATGGGCGGCATCGTGCTGGCCCAGATGAGCCTGTGGGACGAGGCGCTGCCGTTCCTCGAGAGCCTCGTGGCCGAGTCGGGCGAGACCGGGCACCTGGCGGTGCTCGAGCGCGGCGAGGCCATCTACATCGAAAAGGTCGAGGCGCGGCGGGCGCTCAGGATCCCGTCGGCGATGGGCCGTGGGTATCCGGCGCACGCCACCAGCCTCGGCAAGGTCCTCCTCTCCGACCTCGGCGAGGATGAGGTGCGCGAGATCACCGGCGCGCACGGGATGGCGGCGTACACCCGTACGACCACCACCGACGTCGACCACCTGCTGGGCGAGCTCGCGGACATCCGCGCGCACGGTTTCGCGGTGGACGACGAGGAGTACGACGAGGGTCTCCGCTGCGTCGGGGCCCCCATCCGGGATCACACCGGCCGGGTCGTCGCCGCCCTCGGGATCGGCGGCCCGGTCACCCGGGTCACCCCGGAGCGCGTGGAGCAACTCGCGCGCCTCGTCATGGATGCCGCAGACGGCCTTTCGCGCCGCCTCGGGGCATCCCAGTCCGGAGCCTTCGCCCGCGCCGCCCGGCGCGTGCGGGCCACCACCAGTACAACCCCGCGGCCGAGCGCCGCTCTCCGCGTCGCCCGGTAGTCGGGCGCGCAGCAACCCGAAAGGAGCAGGACCCCTATGAGCAGCGACGCTCTCAAGGACATCCGCGACGCGCTGTCCAGCCGCACCCAGCACTTCGTGCTGCCCAAGCAGTGGGCGTCGATGCGCAAGGCCGAGGCCCTCGAGAAGGAGACCGGCAAGCGCATCCTCCACTTCGAGAAGGGCGACTTCCAGGGTGATGAGTTCTACCCCGCGCCCCACATCTACGAGGCAGCCGCCAAGGCCGTGCACGATGGCCACGTGCGCTACGTCCCGGGCCCCGGCCTTCCCGAGCTGCGTGACGCCATCGCCGAGGAGATGACCTCGCGCGGCCGGCCCACCAAGCGCGAGGAGGTACTGGTGACCATGGGCGCCAAGCACGCCCTCACGCAGTCGCTGCTGACCGTGGTGGACCAGGGCGACGAGGTCATCTTCCCGAACCCCGGCTACCCGCCGGACGAGTTCTGGATCACCTACGCCGGCGGCAAGGTGGTGTACGCCCCGCTCGTGGAGCCGGACTTCGCGTTCGACCTCGACTCGCTGCGCGCGCTCATCACGCCGAAGACGAAGATGCTCATCATCAACACCCCGCAGCGCCCGAACGGCATGATCGTGCGCCAGCTGGACGAGATCGCGGAGATCTGCCGTGAGCACGGCATCATCGTGCTGACCGACGAGATCTTCTCGCACATGGTGTACGAGCCCCAGGTTCACGAGTCCATCTCGTACGTGAAGGACTTCAAGGACCAGTCGATCGTGGTCGACACCTTCTCGAAGACCTACATCATGACCGGCTTCCGCATCGGCTGGTGCGTGGCCAACGCCGAGCTCATCACGGCCATGGACATCTTCCAGCAGAACTCGGTCACCAACGTGCCGGCGTTCGTGCAGCTGGCCGGTCTCGCCGCCATGACGGGCCCGCAGGAGCATGTGCTGCAGCAGACCGCCCGCCTGAAGGCCAAGCGCGACATGGTCGTCGAGGCCTTCAACAAGATCGACGGCATCGAGTGCATGACGCCGGACGGCTCGTTCTACGTGTTCCCCGACATCCGCGGCACGGGCATGACCGCCCAGCAGTTCGCCGACTACCTCGTGGAGGAGCACGGCGTGGGCGTCGTCGCCGGCAACGCCTTCGGTGACCGCGGCGAGGGCCACATCCGCTTCACCTACGCGGCCCCCGACGACATCCTCGAGGAGGGCATGGACCGCATCGCGAAGGCCGTCGAGGCCCTCTAGGCACGCACCACCGCTCAGTACCGCAGGGCGCGAAGGCCCCGGCTCACGCCGGGGCCTTCGTCGTTCCGTGCCCGGGTCGCGCGGGGTGCCGCCGGGGGATCGTGGACACGCCCGGCCCGTGATCGGCAGTTGCGGGGGCCGCAACTGCCGATCACACCGGGCTACGTCCACTCACCCCTCGGCGACACCCCGCGCTCCCGCGTGCCCGCCTCCTACGAACCCGGCGTGAGGGCGACCTTGATGGAGCCATCCACGCGCTGGTCCATGATGCGGTAGCCCTCCGGGGCGTCGTCTAGCGCCAGGTCATGCGTGAAGACCACTGACGGGTCCATCTTCCCCGCCTCGAGATCCTTCAGCAGGCCCGGGATGTAGTGACGCGAGGGGCACACGCCCGGGTGCAGCGCCACGTTCTTCATGAAGGCCACGGCGTACGGCTGGCCGGAGGCCTCCTCGAAGAAGTGCGACATGCCCACGATGCCGACGTGGCCGCCGGGGCGGGTCACGTTGATGGCCTGCTCGATGGTGCCGTTGGAGGAGATGGTCTCCACGGCGCCGTCGGCGCCCAGGCCGTCGGTCATCTCGAGCACGGTGGCCACGACGTCCTGCTCCTTGCCGTTGATGGAGTCGGTGGCGCCGGCGGCACGGCCGATCTCGAGCCGGTCTGCGTGGTGGCCTACGTGGATGATGCGCTCGGCCCCCAGCAGCGTGGCCGAGATGACGCCCGACAGGCCAACGGCTCCGTCGCCGATGACTACGGCGGTGCTGCCCGGGCCCACGCCCGCGTTGACCGCGGCGTGGTAGCCGGTGGAGAGTACGTCGCCCAGCGGCAGCACCTTGGAGTCGTTCTCGGCGCTCGCGAGGGAATTGGGGATCTTCACCAGGGTGCCGGAGGCCTGCGGCACGCGCAGCGCCTCGGCCTGGCCGCCCTCCACCTGGCCACCCGCGTGCTCGCCCCAGAAGGGGCTGCCGAAGATGCCGCCCTGTGCACACGAGCTCTGCACGTCGAGCGTGCAGCAGGCGCAGGTGTTGTCGGAGAAGGCGAACGGCGCGACCACGCGATCACCCACGACGAGCCCGGTCACCTCGGAGCCCACCTCCTCGACCACGCCCACGAACTCGTGGCCCAGGCGCAGGCCGGGGGTCATGCCCAGGGCGTCGCCGTAGTGCAGGAAGTGCAGGTCGGATCCGCAGATGCCGGCCTTCGTGACGCGCACGATGGCGTCGGTGGGGGCGAGGATCTGGGAGTCAGGGACATCCTCGACGCGGATGTCGCCGACGCCATGGAAGGTTGTGGCACGCACGGAGTGGCTCCTCATTTTACTAAGGGTTTAGTAATTCACGAGTGAGTGTAACCTGCTGGCCATGGCGATGCGCAAGGGTGAGCGGGATGCCATCGCCGTGGCGGCGATGGCGCAGGTGGGGGCGTCCCTCGGGAGGGTGCTCGACGACGCCGTGCGGCGCGCGCGCGGCCTCACTCTCAACCAGCACCACGTGCTGGTGGCGCTTCGCCGGGCTGGGGATGCCGGCCTGGAGCCGCGCCAGATCGCGGTGGCGATCGGGTCGGGGTCGGCTCACGTGACCATCCTCCTGGACCAGCTTGAGAAGGCGGGGCTGGTGGAACGGCGGCCGCACCCGACGGATCGCCGCCGCCGCCAGGTGGTGCTCACCCGGCAGGGCGCCGAGCAGGTGGAGGCCACCGTCGCCGCCGTGGAGATGGCGGCCCAGGGCGTGATGGCACGGGCGGTGGGGGTCGACGTCGGCCAGCTCATGGGCATCGCCGCGGCATTCGACGAGGCGATTGGGGACGTGGGAGGGCCCGCACGGGGCGATGTCCCCGCCACGACTTCGCGACGCCCTATTCCCGGGGGGCGCTGAACAGGGGCCAGATGGGTGCCGGTGCCGGTTATGCTCTCCGCCGCCTTGGCGCCCGCTTCCGGGTGCCGCAAACGATTTTGAGGAGTCCTTGTGGCTGAGCGTCTTTTCTGGGAGGAGCTGAACGCGGGCGACACCGCCGAGTCGCTGCGTCGTACCGTCACCGAGGCCGACGTCGTGAACTTCTGCGGCGTATCCGGCGACTTCAACTGGTTCCACATCGATGATGTCGGCGCCAAGGACTCCGTCTTCGGCCAGCGCGTCGCGCACGGCATGCTGGTTACGTCGATCGCCACCGGCCTGCAGGTGGAGAAGATGGAGCCGAAGATCGCCACGGCCGCCTTCGTCGGCCTGGACTCGTGGCAGTTCCGCGCACCCGTCTTCATCGGCGACACGATCCGCGTCAAGCGCACCATCGGCGAGAAGGCCGAGAACGAGAAGAACCCCAAGGCGGGGTGGTGCAAGTACGAGATCGAGGTCCTGAACCAGGACGACAAGGTCGTGCAGCGCGGCGTCTGGAACATGCTGATCCAGCGCAAGGGCTAGGCGACCGACCGGGGCCGGGCCCCGCAGCGGTTGATCAGGGGGCGCCCACCGGGCGCCCCCTGACGTTTCTGGCAGGGGTAGCCGAATTGGCGTCGAAACCGTGGACATGGCTACCACTGAGCACGGAATGACCGTCACCGAGGCCGCGGAGGCCCTGGGCGTGAGCGAGCGCACCGTGTGGCGCTACCTGCGCTCGGGCCGCCTGAGCGGCGAGACCATCGGCCCCGCCGGCCAGCAGCGCACGCTCATCGCGCCGTCGGACGTCGAGGCCGCCCGCGCCGGGCGCGACGGGGGGAACACCTCGGCGCTGCGCGCGGAGGTCGAGCGGCTGTCGGATGAGGTCGCGGCGCTGCGCGCTGAGCGCGATCAGTTGAAGACCGCCCTCGCGGCGGCGCGGGCCGAGATCGCCCGGCTGCACCGACCGGTCACGCAGAGGGCCGGCGACATGGTGCTGGCCGGGTTGTCGCATCTCGCGGCCCGCCGCGGTCCGCGGCACGCCCACCGCTAGGGCCGCTCCTCCCGCCGGCCGGGCATCACCCGGCCTCCAGCGTGCACGCCCCCCAGATCCGCGTGAGGGGGAGTTCGGGCATCCCGTTCCGGTACATGCGCACGCACGCGAACCCCGGTGCCATGCCGAGGTCGGTTGCCAGGTTCGCGGCCTCGGGGTTGCCGGTGTTGACATCGATGTGCAGCACCTCGCCCGGCAGTGCGGCGGCAAGATCGCGCACGATTGCCTCGGCGGCACCGGCGTGCGGCGCGATGAGCGGGCCGATGCGCCAGCCGGCCACTGCTCGACGGGCAACGCCGAAGCCGCTCACCTCCCCGCCGTCGGGCGCCCAGCACCGCACCAGGTGGCCGCCGCCGAGCCATGCGCGCATGAAGACGCGGCGGTCGCCCGGGAAGCAGGCGTCATCGAGGGCGATGACGACGTCCACGTCGCCGGGGGAGAGATTCCGCACGCACGGATGCGCCGCGGGTCCCGGGGCGCCGGAGTGCCGGTGGTGCAGGTGGGCGACCCGGAACCCGAGCGCCTCGTAGTCGGCAGTGCGCTCGATCACGCCGTCGGTGCCGATGGTGCGGTCACCGGCATGCGCAAGCGCGGCCCGGGCGAGGCGGGCGCCGGTTGCCCCGCCCCGGTGATCGGGCCGCACGACGTAGAGGCCCGCGAAGGCGAAGCGCGGCCCGAAGCGAAGCATTCCGATGCTGCCGATCGGCTCGCGGTCCTCCACTGCCACGAGGAGCCCGGCCGGGTCGGGAATGGCGAGGAATTCCCCGTCGCCGGTCCCCGGGTTCCACCCCTCGTCCGCTGCCCAGCCCAGCACGACCCGGAGGTCGTCCGATGTCATCTGCCGGATGCGCACTGCATGGATCCTCCGGCCCTTCGGGCCCCGGAACGACGAAGGGCCCCGGTGATCGGGGCCCTTCGCAGTGTTGCAGAGGGCGTGACCGCCCCGGCAGGGGCCGTCGCGGGGATGGGCCTGCCTACAGCCCGATCTCCTTGCTGATGATCAGCTGCTGGATCTCCGAGGTGCCCTCGGTGATCGAGGCCAGCTTGGCATCGCGGTACATGCGCTCTACCGGGTACTCGGTGATGTACCCGTAGCCGCCGTGGATCTGCACGGCGTCGCGGGTGACCTCGTCGGCGACCTCGGCCGAGAAGTACTTGGCCATCGAGGCCTCCTTCACGCACGGCTGGCCCGTCTCGTAGAGCCAGGCGGCCTTGTACGCGAGGGCCTTGGCGGCCTCCACCTTGGTGGCCATGGTGGCCAGCTTGAAGCGCAGCGCCTGGAACTTGCTGAGCGAGCGGCCGAACGCCTCGCGCTCCTGCGCGTACTTGATGGCCTGCTCGAGCGCGGCCTCGGCGATGGCGGCGCTCTTCACGCCGTGCGACACGCGGCCCGTGATGAGGGCCTCCATCAGGGCGCCGAAGGCACCCTCCTTGCCGCCCAGCAGGGTCTCCTCGCCCACCTCGCAGTCCTCGAACACCAGCTCGGCGGTGTCGGAGGAGCGGTGCCCCATCTTCTCGAGCTTGCGGGTGACCTCGAAGCCCGGGGTGTCCCGGTCCACGATGAACACCGAGATGCCCTCGCCGCGCTTGTCCTTGTCGGTGTAGGCGGCCACCAGGCAGAAGTCGCAGATGTTGCCGTTGGTGATGAAGTTCTTGCGGCCGTTGATCACGTAGCCGTTCGAGGTCTTCTTCGCGCTGGTCGCAAGACCGGCGGCGTCCGAGCCGGTGTTGGGCTCGGTGATGGCGTAGGCGCCGATGGTCTGGCCCGCGATGGCGTCGGGCAGGTACTTGGCGCGCTGCTCATCGGTGCCGAACTTGTAGATCGGGAACGACGCCAGGTCGGCGTGGGCGTTCACCGACGCGGTGATGCCGGCGCACACCTTGGTCATCTCCTCCACGAAGATGCACTCGGTGATCTTCCCGGCGTCGATGCCGCCGTACTCCTCGGGGAACACGATTCCGAGCAGTCCCAGCTCGCCGAGCTTCGGCATCAGCTCGACGGGGAACTTCTCGTTCTTCTCGGCTTCCTCGACGCGCGGGGCGATCTCGGCCTCGGCGAACTCGCGCACCATGGCGCGGATGTCCTCCTGCTCCTCGGTGAACGCGTAATTCAGCATTGGGCTCCTGCTTTCGGGGTCGGTACGCGCGGGTTCCGGAATCGTAGAACGACCTGTAACGGATCGCACATGGTGAACGGGCGCACGGGGCAGGAAGGGACAGGTGCCCCGGACGCGGCCGGACAGCCCACGGGCACCGGGCGTAGCCTTGGTGCATGACGAATCCTTTCCGCCTGGACGGCCGCGTGGTGATCGTCACCGGTGCATCGCGTGGCATCGGTGCTGGCACGGCACGCGCGATATCGGAATCCGGTGGCAGCGTCGTGCTGGTTGCACGATCCGGGGACGACCTGGCCACGGTCGCGGCATCGCTACCCGGGCCGAGCCGTGTCGTCGTCGGTGCAGTCGAAGACCCGGCGCTTCCCATGCAGGCAGTCGCCGCCGCGGCCGAGATGGGTGACCTGTGGGGACTCGTGAACAACGCGGGTATCTCGCCCGCGTATGCGCCGACTGCGGAGACATCCGACGATGAGTGGGAGCAGATTCTGGCCGTCAACCTGCGTGCTGCTGCCGCGTTTGCCCGCGCGGCCTTGCCGGCGATGGTGGCCGGCGGCGCGGGGGGGCGAATTGTGAATCTGTCGTCGATCGCGGCCTTTGCAGGTCTGCCGAACCTCGTGGCCTACAACGCGACGAAGGCGGCCCTCGACGCGATGACCCGAACCATGGCCGTGGAATACGGCCCTGCGGGCATCACCGTCAACTCCCTGGCGCCCGGCACGATCACGACCGAGATGGTGCGGCAGATGATGGACGCCAACCCCGCCCTCGCAGAGAAGTTCGTGAGCAAGACGGCGATCGGTCGCGTCGGGTCCGTGGACGAGGCTGCGTGGCCCATCGTGTTCCTGCTGTCGGATGCCGCGGGGTTCATGACACGC
>Ga0255768_10000473_pt1 | contig 41188 bp, 32 predicted proteins | sample 071ome_33_FD_179983 | JGI IMG/M metagenome (GOLD analysis project Ga0255768, IMG submission 179983) | Coastal salt marsh microbial communities from the Groves Creek Marsh, Skidaway Island, Georgia - 071412AT metaG (version 2) | ecosystem: Environmental > Aquatic > Marine > Intertidal zone >... | reverse complement strand
ACATAAAAAATAATTCTTGACATTTATGGTGTTTTGAATTATACTATAAAGAACGTGGGGAGGTATCGGCCTCCCTACTTTTTTAACTGAAGAAGGATTTTTTGAATGACAGAGGCAGCAGTAAAAAAGGAACCAGTATCACTCGCGAGTCTTATGACTCCAAGCAAAACAGTAACAATAGATTTTCCTGGGTATGATGGTCTAACTGTTGATTTGTGTTATCTTGGAAGAGATGAACTGGTAAAACTTCGAAAGAAGTGCGTAACAACAAAATTTAATAAGAAAACTCGTCAGCCTGAAGAAGAGTTAGACGAAGATAAGTTTTTAAAAGAATACGTTAAAGCAGTTATCAAAACGTGGTCAGGGTTTAAATATTCATACTTAGAAGAGTTTCTTTTGGTGGATGTTTCTTCTCAAGATGCTAATGATCAACTGCCTTTTACTCAAGAAAATGCAGAATTGTTAATGAAAAACTCTAATGTATTTGATACTTGGGTAACAGAAACAGTAGGTGACTTAGAAAATTTTACTGGGAGCAAGTAGAAAGAGTTCAAGACCTACTTGCTCGCTATGTGAGAGAACAGAACTCAAACTTTAATATAGATAAATATTTATCTGTATGTGAGCAATTAGGCGAAGAGCCTGACCCCCAAAAGATGCCGCTTACCGAGTCAGATTTTCCTGGCGAGGTGCAAGTGGCATTTTTTATGTTTAATCTTCTCTCAGATGTTTGGGAAGGAATGTCAGGCTCTTATATGGGAAAGGACTGGTCAGGATGTGACCTACTATTTTCCACATATGCAGTAGAGGATAGAAAACAAGTCCTATACTTTATGAAGGCATATGAAAGAATATTAATGAATTACAGATTCGAAGAGGCAGAAAGAAAGCGTAAAGCAGACGAACGTAAGTCAAAAAGCGGTGGAAAAAACTACACCCATAATGTTAAAGGCTAATGGCTGATAATACGATAAATATAAAAGTAAAGATAGACGATCAAGGTAATCTATCTGTTCTTGGCAAGAAAGCAAAAGCAGCAGGAGAAGGATTAGAAAGAACTGCTAAAGGTGCTCAAACTGCAGATCGTAATTTAAAAGGTGCTGCTCGTACTTCCTCTAATTCAACTAAAAACTTTTCAAAAATGGCACAAGGAATTAGTGGAGGACTTGTGCCTGCCTATGCAACTCTTGCAGCTCAAGTATTTGCGGTTACGGCAGCATTTCAATTTTTACAAAATGCTTTTGATTTTACAAACCTTATTCGCGGCCAAGAAGCATTAACTTTAACTACTGGAGTAGGATATAAAACTATTTCAAATGCCCTTGTAGAGGCAACAGAAGGACAATTAAAATATTCAGAAGCAGCTAGAGCTGCAGCAATAGGAACAGCAGCAGGACTAACTTCTGGCCAATTAACAGAGTTAGGAACTGCTGCAAAAAATGTTTCTCTTGCTTTAGGAAGAGATTTAACAGACTCTTTCAATCGTCTAGTGAGAGGTGTTACAAAGGCAGAACCAGAACTTTTAGATGAATTAGGTATTATACTACGTTTAGATACTGCAACTAGAAATTATGCTGCTGCAATAGGAAAACCTGTTTCTCAACTTACAACATTTGAAAAAAGTCAAGCAGTTGTAAATGAAGTCTTAACGCAGGCAGAGCAAAAATTTTCAGCTTTAGAAGAGGTAATGGATCCTGATGCTTTTGCATTAAATCAATTTACTCGTTCGTTTGACGAACTGCTAAACACTTTAAGAAGGGGAATTACAGAAGGTCTTACCCCTGTATTTCAATTTTTAAACAAAAATACAGGCGCTTTAGTTGCGGCCTTAGCTTTATTTGCAGTTCCTATTGTAAAATCTATTATACCAAATTTGGAAGATTGGGGAACCTCTGCTACTGAAGCAGCTAAAAAACAAAAGGAAGCTTATCAAGAGTCTGCTGCAAACTTAAAGAAATTAACCTCTGTTACTGAGGCGGAATTTACAAAACAAAAATCAGTATCAAAATTACAAAAAAGACTTCAGGGATTAGAGTTTAGAAAAGGAAGTGCGGGAGCACAACTTCAATCGGGAGAACAAATAAGCCTTAGACAAGCGGTAGGGCTGAGATCAAGTCTTGAAAAAGAAACCGGAGCTTTTAAGGGAATAGACCCAAGAGCGAAGCAAAGAATTAAAGCAGATCTGGATAATATTGTAAATAATAGTAAAAAAGCCACAGATACAATTAAAAGGCATTGGAAAACAACCGGAGGTGTTTTAAAGATAGCAAGTGCGGGAGTGGGCACAGCTTGGAAAGGTGCGATGAGAGGAATTGCAACAGCAAGTGCTTTTGCAGCAAAGGCTGTTGATAAGGCTTTTAAAGCAATTTCTTTTATTGGAATTCTTTTTCTCATAAAAGATTTTGCAGTCCAAGCATACAACTTTATACAAGAAAAGTTTTTTAACAAAGTGAAAGAAGGCAATGATGAATTAGCGCTTCAAACAGAAAGAGTTTTAGGAAAGTATAGTAGCTTGGAAGAGGAACTATCCAGGTCTCGACAAGGAAGAGATTTAGGTATAATGTCCTTACGTCAAGAAGTGGAGAGTTTAGGCAATGCTCTTGCAACAGCAGATGTATTAAATTTCGCTCTCGACATTAATGAAATAGATAGAAGCAGTACAGAAGCTGTTGCAACTTTATCAGGAATTGCATCAGAATTAGTAAAAATAGATAAAGAATTTCAGCCGTTACTAACTTCCTTAGAATCTGGAGCAGATTTAACAGAAGCTCAAATAGCAGAACTTACTAAACTTTCTAATTCATATATAGAAGCCTCTCAAGCTAGTCAAAATTTGGTAAGATCTCAAGAACAGCTTACAGCAGATTTACAAAAACTTATTGGAACCCCAACTGCTACTATTGTAGACCAAGTTTTACAGACCAGTCAATCAAGGCTACAAGAATCTGTAACTGTTTTAAATGCGGCCCAAAAAAGAATAGATTCGGAGCTAGCAAAAATAGAAACAGCTACAGATGAAGTAAAAGAGTTTGTGCGTCAAGGATTAGGAGAGCAAGAGCAATTAGATGCTTTAAATGAGACAGTAGTAACTAACGTTACAAATTTTACTAATTTAGCCCGAATACGTCAGACACTATTAGAAAATCAAGATACTCAGTTAAGAAACGAAAGAGAAATTTTAAAGCAAACAACTCTAGGTATAACTTTTGAAGATAAGAAAATTAATCTACAAACAAAAGCTCTAGCAAGAGATAATAAGGTATTACAAGCTCGTCAAGCAATTATCGGAGCAGAAGCAAAATTAGAAGGGCTTCGTCAGCAAGGAGTAGATGCTCAAGATGTACGCCTGCTCGGAGCAGAACGAGAACTCGCTTTAGCAGAAGAAAGATTAGGAGTAGTAGAAGATCAAAATTTCTTAGATGAAATGCGTCAAGAGATGGAAGAGTACCAACTAGACACTCAAGAAAGGCTTCTAAAAAATAAATACGATCAATTAGCTGCTACAAAGCAACTGAATGCTTTGCAACTGCAAAGACTAAGAATAGAATCTGGAATTGTTTCTTTTGGATTTACTCAAGCTAGGCAACAAAGAGAAAATGAGATAAGAGCTTTAAAAGCTCAAAGATTAGTCGCATCACAAGAGTTAGAAGCAGCTAGAATAAGACTATCTAGGCGAGAATTTTCTGATCCTAATCAAATTCAAGCAGATGAAGCTGCTGAAGTAGCAGCGTTACAGAGAATAGCAACTCTTAATCAACAATTAAATATACAAGAAAGAATTGCTGATTCTACAATTAATTCTGTCAAAGCAGAAAATGAGCTGACACAAGCAAAAATAAATGCAATATCTTTTAATCCTATTCAACAAGCCTTCGAGGAAAAGTTGATAGATCTTAAAAAACAAGGTGTAGAGCTAAGTTTAATAGATCAAGAAAATTTGTTGAATGAGATTACTGCCCAGCAAGAACTAATGCTTTTACTAGAAAATAAGCAGCAAATATTTACATCTATAACTGATAATATCAGTAATGGCTTAACAAGTATAATTGATGGAACTAAATCTGTTAAACAAGCATTTGCTGATATGGCTTTAAATATCTTACGAGATATTGCTCAAATGATAGTTAAAATGATGGTATTTAGAGCAGTTAGCTCTTTCCTGTTGCCTGCAGGACCAACTCTTCCGCCTTCTTTTGGAAGTTTAGATGCTGCTAGTAGTATCAATACGGCGGGAGTAGCAAGAAATGGCGGTGTATTTTCAGAAGGAAGAAAAATGTCCTATGGAGTCGGAGGAATTGCAAGAGGGCCTAATAGTGGTTATCCTGTAACTCTTCACGGCACAGAAGCAGTAGTTCCGTTACCGGACGGAAAGTCTATTCCTGTTCAAATGAGCGGAACAAATCAACAAAATAATGTTACTGTAAATGTAGCGATTGATAATCAAGGAAACGCTTCTACAAATGTAGACCAGAATGGTCAAGGAGCAGATATTGGAAAAGCTGTTGCACGAGCAGTACAACTAGAACTTCAAAATCAAAAACGATCCGGCGGAATACTTAGCCCCTATGGAGCAGCATAATGGCACTTGGATTTACAACAACTTCTACTTATGGAAGCAGAGACATTTTACCTGATAGAGGGCTTCAGAGACAGTCTACGCCTAGAGTATTAGTTGCTCGTTTTGGTGATGGGTATGAACAACGTATAGCAGATGGAATTAATTCTATTGATGAAATATTTAATGTTACTTTTAATAATCGTACAAAAGAAGAGATAGATGATATTACAGGATACTTAGGTTCCTTAAATGGAACAACTGCATTTAGCTATACAATTCCAGATAGCAATAACGGCGGAGAAACTACAATCAAAGTAGTTTGTGATACTTTTGCACAAAACTATTCTTACGATGATTTTTATTCTGCATCAGCAACTTTTAGAAGAGTATACGAAGCATGAGTGAACTAATCAGTTCAGTACAACTTCAGGATCCAGGAAGTGAATTAGTAGAGCTATACGAACTTGTGGTCGGCAGCTCTACTCTATATTTTCATTCTGGACTTGAAGAAGATTTAACAACTGTTCAATTTCGAGATAGAACAAGTCCGTATACAGTTAGAACTTATACAGCTTTTCCTATTGAAATGGACGGAGTAGAAATGTCTGCGGATGGAGCAATAAATCGTCCTACTCTTACGGTAGCCAATGTAACAAATGTATTTTCTTCTGCAATTGGAAATGTAAGACCTGAAGACTTAGTTGGAGAACGACTAACAAAAAGAACAACTCTTAAAAAGTATTTATATGGAGAAAGCGGAGACGCTTCACCTCCTGTAGAATTTCCTATAAAGAAATTTATACTCGATAGAATCTCTGGTGAGAATAATGTAGCAGTTACATATGAACTTGCTGCTCCTTTTGATCTTTCAGGAATTAAAATACCGAATCGTCAAGTAATTGGAAAGTATTGTTCTTGGCAATATCAAGGGTACTCGCTTAGTGAAAAAGGTGGATGTATTTGGAATAAAAATAGTTTAGTGTCCTATGCAGATGGAAGCGGAGGAGTAAATACTCATAAAGCTTACTTTACACAAGATAATGAACCCATAGTTCCCTCCGGAAGTGCTAATATGGGTTCTTGGGGATCTGCCGGAACAGATTATTTTGAGTATTCAGTCTATAATGCTTCTACAGCATACTCTGTAGAAGATTATGTAGAATATAATGATGGAACACAAACAACTGTATGGAAATGTATTATTGCAGGAACAGGAAATACACCGTCTACAAGTTCTAGCTATTGGGAGAAGGGCGACATATGCGGAAAGACACTAGACTCTTGCAAATGCAGATTTCAATATGTTCCCTATAGTGCTGCAAGCGCAAATCAAGTTCCAACTACAAACAAAGACACAGCAAAACCCTTACCTTTTGGGGCCTTTATAGGCAGCAAGAAGTTTAGATGATAGAAGAGATTAGAGAACATTTTAGTAATGAGTATCCAAAAGAGGCTTGTGGTGTAATTGGAATAGTAAAAGGAAAGAAACAATATTTTCCTTGTAAGAATTTAGCAACAGAAGATGAAGATTTTATTCTTGATCCAAATGATTATATTTCTGTAAAAAGAAAAGCTGATATATTTGCTATAGTTCATGATCACGTTGAATATACAAACGAAGCTAGTGAGAACGATAAAAAATACTGTAATTCTTTAGGAGTACCATATTACATATTTAGCTACCCAAGTATGGAGTTAAATATACTCGAACCAGAAATAAAAGTAAATGCTTTAATTGGGAGAGAGTATGAGTTTGGTAAGTTCGACTGTTTAGAAGCCTGTCGTGATTATTATAATGAAGAACTAGATATACAGTTGCCTAAAAGGTTACTTCCATATGTTGATGATTGGTGGAAACTTGGACACGACTATTTTACAGATGAGCATATAAAAGAATGGGGATTTACAAAAGTATACAATTTACTTCCCAATGATTTACTAATATTTACAATGGGGTCTTTAGTAGGAAATCATTGTGGAATTTATTTAGGAAACGATATATTTTTTCACCATGCAGTCAATAGACTTTCATGCAGAGAAAATTTGTACCCTCTTTGGAAAAGGTACTTAACTGGAATATATAGATATGAAACGTAATATTTATCTCGAAGGAGAAATTGGACTAAAATTTGGAAGAAAGCACTCTTTTCATGGAGAGAGTGTTCGAGATGCTTTACGTCTTATTCAAGCAAATAATCCAGAATTAAGAAAGTATCTTATAGCTTGTGCAGAAGCAGATATAGGTTTTCATATTGAAGTAGGCAGTAATGAAGTTGAAACTCCTTTAGAATGTTTACTTCCTTTACGAGAAGGTGATGTAGTAATTACTCCAGTCGCTTCTGGATCTAAGTCTGGCGGTGCAAAAATTCTCACCGCAGTAGCAATTGCAGCCTTAATGTTTGCTATGCCAGGTAGTATAGGCGCTTTAATGAGCGGAACAGCTTTTGGAGCAACTGCAGGTTCAACGGCTGCCGGACTACAAGCATTCGCAGCACTTACAGCCGCAAGTCTTGCTGTAAATTTAGCAATTACTGGTATTCAGCAACTCATGGCTCCTGATCCTTCTGTAGATGAAGAAGATGAAGGCTATCTATTTAACGGGTCTCAACGAAACATTGTAGAAGGTATGCCCATACCTCTTCTTTATGGAGAGCTACGCGTTCCAGGACATCCAGTTTCTTTTGAAGTAGTGGGAGAAAATACAAGAGTAAGTTCTTCTATAGAAGAAATGGATGACGCAGGTAATGTATTTGATGGAGGACTTTATCAAGATCCTGTTGTAACTTCTCAACTCGGAGGTATGCCTCAAACTGATGGAGCAATGGATGCAATGCTTGTAGGTGAAGGCCCCACTTCTATTGCCAGCTCTCCTATAAATTTCGGAGAAGTTGAACATCTTCCTTCTAACTTTCAAGAAGCTGTATTTACTGATATTATTTCTGAAGGCCCTATTTATGGATTAGTAGATGGAGGGGAGTCTGTATTCTTAAATGACGATCCGAGTCAGCTAACAAAACAAGCATTTATACAGGCATCAAAGACTCCTGTTACTTTTTCATTTACAAATGGAAGCACTTCAGTAACGATAAATAAGAATAATTACACAAAATCAATTCAAGCAGATACAGATAACGGAAGTAAATATATTGTAATAAGAGCTTTAGATACTAAAAGTGCTACAGTTGCTCTTTCAAGTTTATCAAATACCAAATCTGTAACTATTACCGCAAGCAGCGCCTTTTTTGCTTCTAACTATGTATACAATCCAAATAATCCGAGTATTGTTCCTGTAATTCGCCTACTTGATTCGAACTCTACAACTGTTTTTCAAGGATATGTACAAACTTTTACCTCTAGCACTGTGGCTGTCTGTACTCCTTTTTCTGGGTCAGACTTAAATCCTGCATTGACAAGTGGAAGCTATACGGTTGTTTTAGATGGTAAACTCCAAGTCGCTTCTGTAGCTGCAAACGAAACATCTTTAACACTTTCATCTAACTTTGCTGGAAATACTGGAACCTATAAATGTGATTTTGTAAGTACAGATTATGGTAAAACTTCTTTAGAAGATTCACTATCTCAAGGTTCTAAGTATGATAGTTTTGCCGTACAATTTCGTACAGGACAACTTACTCAACCTTCATTTACTGAGGTTGGTAATACTGGGCCTGGCGTAACAGCAATAACAAATACTCCTTCGAATACAAGTATAGATCTTACTTGTACAACTTATAATGACACTGCCTGTTCATTAGAAGATAGCTCAAATGCCACAAGAGAGTATACAACAGGAGCTGCAGGATTTAATTTGACTCAGGCACAGATAGAGCAGGCAGATCAAATACGAGTTACTTTCTCGTATCCACAACTTTGGAATAGAAATGAAAAAGGCGAGCAAACAGAAGCTACAGCCCGATATACAGCTTATATAGCAATTGAACAAAATGGATCTTTTGGAAGTTATCAAGAAATAACAGATACTTGGGAACATCAAGGAAGATCTAATGCTCCTCTTACTTTTAATCATGTTATAGATCTAAAGAAATATCAGCCTTTTACAGATTTTAAACTTAAGATTACTCGAACAACTTACAGTAATCTTGCTTATAATGCACAAACAAATACTTGGAATCAAAACTATACAACTCAATCTGTGGGCAGTATTACTTCGTTAAGCACAATTATAAAAGAAAATCTTACTTATCCTTTGACAGCGATGGCAAAGATACGACTAAACTCTAGAGATTTTCAACAGCTTCCTACTCGTACTTATCACTGTAAGGGATTAAAAGTAAAAGTACCTTCCAACTATGTTACAAGAGAAGAAAGTACAGAAACAGATAATGCACCTTCTTACAAAAGAAATGTAAGCAATGGTTCTATAGAAAGCACATATCAAGACTGGGATGGAAACTTTCGTGCAGATAAAGTTTATACGAATAATCCTGCTTGGATTTTTTACGATATTCTTACTAATAATCGTTACGGGTTAGGAGATTGGTTAGCAGAAACCGATATAGATAAGTACGCACTTTATAGAATTGCTAGATATTGTGACGAAATGGTAGATGATGGAAATGGAGGTACAGAACCTCGATTTACTACCAATGTATATCTTACAAAAGCAACCGATGCGTACAAAGTTGTAAAAGATTTAGCTTCTATCTTTAGAAGCATGATCTATTGGCTTGATGGAGAGATCTACACTGTTATAGATCAGCCAGGAGATCCTGTATATAACTTTTCAAAAGCTAATGTTATAGATGGAGCTTTTTCCTACGAAACTACGGGTAGCAAGACTCGTGCAAATCAAATAATTGTAACTTGGAATAATCCAGATGCTAATTACAAACTTGAAAATCTTATAGTAGAAGACCGTCAAAATATAATAAAAACGGGCAGACTTATTTCTGAAAATGCAACAGCTTATGGAGCAACTTCAGAAGGACAAGCTCTTCGTTACGGTCGCTGGAAGTTATGGACTGCGGTAAATCAAACCGAAATCGTCAGCTTTAAGACTGCAATCAATGCGGCTTTTCTTGCGCCCGGAGATATAATCAATGTACAAGACTCTGATAGACATCCGGGCAATCTAAAATATAGCGGACGAGTAAGTAATACAGGAACACCTACAACTACTTCTATACCTTTAGATAGAAGTATAACTCTTAATTCTGGATCTACATATGAACTGACCGTTGGTTTTACAGACTCTGTAGCTACTCTCGCACAGGACTCTGCAACAATAGGAAGCACATCATACAGTAGAGGCGATATTATTGATATATCTACTATTGATACTGATTCAGAGGCTTCAAATATTGTTGATGATAGTGGAAACTATGTAGATATTACCTGGAAGCCATATACAAACGTAGAAACTGGAACAGTTACTACTTCTCCCGGAACTGTATCTTCTTTAACAGTTTCTTCTGCGAGTGCTTTTACAACTGCTCCAACTGCTGAAAGCTTATGGCTATTACGAGAAACCATAGGCGGAGTAGAGGTGCTTGGATCTAAGAAAATGTATAAAATTCTTAGTATAGCAGAAGAAAGCAAGAATGAATATGGAATCACTGCAGTAGAGTTTTATAATGAGAAATATGATTCTGTAGATGCTGATTTTACATTATCTACTACAGATCCACTTTTTTCTAATCCTGGAGCAACTGATGTAATACCTGCACCTACAAACGTCTATGCTCATGTTAGCGATCTTAATTCAGGAATTGTTAGCAATGATATAATTTTTTACTGGGACACTCCTACATTTGCAGGAGATAATGTAAGCACAGAGTATAGGTACGTAGACTACTACTTAGTTAGTGCAAATATTCCAGGCTTTCCTGCGTCTCTAAAAGTTTCAAAGGAACGAAGAAGTTTAATTGCATATGATTTACCTGTAGGAACATTTACTGTAGGAATTCAGACAGTTTCTATAAATGGAAAAATGTCTGAAAAAACAAAAACTACTTTTACAATCGAAGATCCTGCTCGACAAGCAATACCACGAGCATTTGGTATGGCTCTAGGAGCAACTGTTTCTTCCCCTGCTTTTATAACCTCTACAGGAACTTTTACTTTTGAAGATAAAGAATACTTTATTTCTCCTGCAGGAGATCCTCAACTCGTCAAAGAATTTGATGGTAGTCCTGCGTCTGAATATACTCAAGACTGCTCGAATATTGCTTCTGTAAATTTTTCTGCAATTACAAATGAGATAGAGAAACAGCTTTCCTCTCATTATGTAATGTTTGATGCAGATGCTTCCGATCCTTTAACTTTGATAAAATACTATAGAGATGATGATTTAGGTTACGGATATTTTTATGATGCAGGAACGGGAAATACAACTCATACAAGCAACTGGACAGCGCTGACAGGAACTGTAAGTGTCGCAGCAAATTCTAATCGAGTAGTAGGATCTTCTACATCTTTTTCTAGCGAGTTAACGGTTGGGGATATTATTAAGTTTAGCAGCACTCAAGCTGCTCGAGTTATCTATGTAGCCTCAGACACAGATGTAAGAATTGATAAAAGCTTTACTACTGCAATTTCTGCGGGGACGACCGCGTATGAAAACACTTTTAAGTTTGATAAAGATCAAGACGCAGTAATCGCACAAATACGAAATGATAGTGGAACATTCAGATACTTTCCTGTAAGTCTCAATATAAACCCTGACTTAGGAAAACTACCTCGAAGTGTAATTATTACTGCGGACCCAACGTTTTTTAATTTTGACAGCAGTGGCACCTTAACAACAAGCTACACAAATGTAGTTCTTACTGCTACAGCTTTTGGATATAAAAATCCTGTATTTAAATTTACCGGAGCGGGCTTTACAAACTCTGAAATATCACAATCTGCTGATACAGTTTTTTCAGCGGGAACAAATTTTGTAGCAACTAAAACTCTTGATAAAGTAAGCACTTATTCTGCCACAGATTTAGCATTTACTGTTACAGTTGCAGAAGAACTAGATGAAAGTAATACAGACAAACAAAGCAGTGCAAATATTACAATTCCTTTTGTACAAGACGGTGCAGGAGGAGCTGCAGGTAAGCTTGTTCGTCTCACCTCAGACGATTATTCTGTAGTATATGAAACAGCTACAGACGGAACTACATCAAATCCTTCTCCTAGTGGTACGCTTACTTTTACAGCGACTGCTTCAAATTTTACAGATCCTTATTTTAAGTTTACAGGAGATGGAATCACAGACGAAACTTCTTATACAGACGGCACTGGAGACACGGATACTTTTACTTATAGTATACCTTCAAGTACAACAGGATGGGCAGGAAACCCTCTAACAATTCGTGTAGGAGTTTCGGAAGCTGCGGATTCTACTACAGAAGTTGCATTTGATACTATATCAATATTCTATGTTGCTGAAGGCGCAGATGGTGATGATGGTATTGATGGCTATACAGTAATTGTTACAAACTCTGCTCATTCTTTTACGGCGAACAGCTCCGGAACTGTTACTAGCTACTCAGGGTCTGGAACAGATATAGAAGTTTATAGAGGAAGCACTCAATTAAATAGTGTAAGTGGTACTCCAACTACAGATCAATTTTCTGTTAGTGTAAGTGCAAGTGGAATTACTGCAGGTACTCCAAGTGTAGCTGGCACACAATATACGATTGGAGATCACAGTAATATGACTGGCACAAATGCCACTATTACTTATACTCTTAATCTAGAAGGAACTACAAGTGGAACAGTAAAACAAACTTTTAGTAAGTCTACTGCAGGAGCTGATGGAGCGCCTGGAGCAACTGGAGATGATGGATTAAGATTTGCAGAAGGTTACGTATATTATAATACTGCAACTACTTCGGCACCTTCAGGCCCTGGAAGCGGTACATTAACTTGGTCAACTGGAGCTATTTCAGGAATGAACTCTGGCTGGCAACAAAGTCCTCCAGAGATGGGAGCAGGCGCAAGTGGCCAATACTACTATGCGCGATGGACAGCGCAGCAAACATCTGATACCGATACTACAAACAGTGTTACTTTTGGGTCGGTAACTCTTGGACATAACTTTGAAGGACTTGTAACTTTTAGTTCGGGAGACTTTCAATTAGATGGTTCCACAATTACTACTATTGATGGTGGTAATATTACTACAGGGACTATTAGTCTCCAAGCTCTGAACTCTAGCACTTCATTCTCTGAAAGCAATCATACCTTTGCTCTAGCCACCACAGGTCTTAGTATCGGTGGTACTAGCTATGATACTACTGCTAAATTTGTTTCTAGTCATGCTGGAGACTGTACTGCTCTATTCTGTCAATATACCGGAAGTGACACAGATTCTTTTGGACTCGCTTCTGTAACAGATGCAGGACAAGCCGCGGGTTTTTCATATGGAAATAGTGGAACTTATGGGTTTGGAGGAACAAACTATTTAACAGTATGTAATGCTAGCTACTTATTTCAAGGTTTTGGAGGCTCTTCTACAGAGACCTTTTCAGTTGCAAATGATGGTACTATAAAAATAGGAAATTCTACTTTTGTAAATTCCTCTCGAAACATAACTTGCGGTACTATAAATTCGGGGGCTTTAACAGTTACCGGAGCAATTACAGCAACTGGTGATGTTACCGCCTTCTACAGTTCTGACCGAAGAATGAAGGACAACGTTACTCCGATCGAAAACTCACTTGAAAAAGTAACTCAACTAGGAGGATATGAGTTCGATTGGAATCACGTATCTCCCTATGAAGGAATGCACGACATCGGTGTAATCGCACAAGAAGTATTAAAAGTCGCACCAGAAGCTGTAGCAAAACGAGAAAATGATATGCTTGCAGTTCGGTATGAAAAACTGGTACCGCTTTTGATTGAAGCAATCAAAGACTTGAAAGAAGAAATAGAGGAACTAAAGCGTGGCTCTTCAAAGTAGTGGTGCGATAAGCATTCAAGATCTCAAAACTGAATTTGGAGATACAGGATCTTCTTCTCTGAGCGAGTTTTACAGAGGAGGAAGTCTTGTTCCAAATACAGGTACAAACGCTGCCGTTCCTACAAGCGGAGAAATAAGTCTTACTGATTTTTACGGAGCCGCAGCAACTGCTGAGTCTTGGCAGTGGGTACAAACTTATACTTCTATGAATGAAGGAGTTACACGTACTTTTCAATTTGAAGATGTAAATGACATTATTACAAGCGGAAGTTTTAGCTGGAGTATTAACGGAACTACAGCAGATTTTAATGCAGTAAGCGGCACGGGAACAATCTCTGCAACTAGTCAAGGTAGTTTTTCAGTTACAACAAAAAATGATGCCACTACAGAAGGAACAGAAAATTATACTCTTAGTGTAAGTTATGGCGGTAGTACAATTCTTACTCAAGCCTTTTCTGTATTGGATACTTCTCTTACTCCGGTTACAATTAATGTAGCAAGAAGCACAACATCTGTAAATGAAGGAAGTGCTTTTACGTTTTATGCGACTGCAACAGCAGCAATTTCAGGTACAGTAAATTTTAGTTTAGGAGGAACTGCAACTGGAGGAGGTACAGACTATACTACAAGTGGAGCGTCAGGATCCTTTACATTTAGCAATAGCACAACATCAAATACTGTAACAGTATCAACTATTGCAGATAATAGTACAGAAGGAAGCGAAACAGTTTCTTGCACAATTAGTAGTCCCAGTGTGAGCGGTTTCGATCCTACTATTGGCACTGGAGTACTCGCTGTTGTAATTAATGATACTTCTGTTACTCCTTCATATGCTTTGACTCGTAGTACCTCTTCTGTAAATGAGGGAGGATCTTTTACAATTACTTTCACTACGAATCAAAGTGGAAGTTTTGCGTATACAATTTCAGGAGTTAGTTCTGCTGATATTAATGGTGCAAGTTTAACAGGAAGTGTAACAAATAATGATGTTCTTACTTTCAATGTTACCGAAGATGCCACCACAGAAGGAACAGAAACATTTAACATAGCTTTAAATAATGGTCAAGCATCTACGTCTGTTACAATTAACGATACTTCTACAGCTCCTACATTCGATTTTAGTGCAGCTTCGTACAATGTAACAGAAGGACAATCTTCTACAATTACAGTAAATACTACAAATGTATCAAACGGAACTACATTATATTGGAGTCTTGCAAGCGATCCAGGAAATGACATAATTACTGATAGTGGATCTTTTACTATAAGTAGTAATACGGGCAGCTTCAGTGTATCTGCTCTTTTTGATTCAGCATATACGGAAAGTACAGAAACTTTAACTCTTCAGCTAAGAACTGGAAGCACTTCAGGAACTATACAAGATACTGCCAATCTAAATATTATAAACGTAGGAGGTCCAAGCGTTACTACAGGAACTACTACTTATAGAACTTATATTACAGGGAACACTTCAGGTGCAGAGCTACTAGCAGTAGCACAGACACACATTTTAGTTACAAGTTCAAGTTCTGGAATTACAGTAACTCTTGACGGAGTTGATGATGGAGATGGAAGCTTTGGTTCTTTACAGACAAACAGTGGAAATCCTGCAGCAGCTTATACAGTCTCGGCCCCCGGAAGCAACTTAAGCTCTTATAGAATAGCAGCTACAGGAGGAAGTGGCCCTACAAGTGGAGGAACATCTCCTGCAACAAGTTCTACTACGGGAACGTCCCCCGGCTATAGTGCTCTTGCAGATAATACGAGTTATAGTGTTGGAACTTCTCGAGGTTCTTATATGGAAGTTACTTCAGAAGTATATGCAGAAAGTGCTCCTTCATCGTCTGAAATAGATTGGACTATTAATGCCGCTTTCTATTTTACAGATAGCTTCGGAACAGAAAGCGGACCTTATAATTTTACAATAAGGGCTACTGCTATAATATCAAACTAATATGTTAAATTTAAATCATTTGGTGTCATTTAAAGCCCATAGAATCTCTGGTACTTCTTATAGAGTTTCTGCGTATAAAGAACACCCAGAATTTGTGGAGTATGAGTTTCAAACTTTTACAAGTTCAGAAGATGACTATAGGAACGATGAAGCGGTTATGTCTTACCTGGACGAATTGTATGAGCGATATGCTTACCCATATACCACCTAAAAAATATTTCTTGACTAAGTATGTGTCATTTGCTATAATTTTACCATGGAGACGTTTACATGAGTGCCGGTACTTATAATATAACAATCGATCAGGGAACAGACTTTGTTTTAGACTTAGCAGTAAAAGAGAATGATGCTGCTTTTGACTTAACAGGGTACTCAGCTCGTGCTCAACTTAGAAGAACAAAAGAAGATACTTCTGCTACAGCAACTTTTAGTTGCACGGTAGTAAGTGCTTCTGCAGGAACAATTAAAATGGAGTTAGATAACTCTACTACTTCAAGCATCAGTGAGGGGTCTTACTATTACGATTTAGAAATTTATACTGCAGCCGATGCTATCGTTCAAAGAATTATTCAAGGCTCTGCTTCCGTTACAAGAGAGATTACTCGGTAATGGCTTTTTCAGTAGTAATTACTGATAGAAATGAGACGTCTACTATTGCTTTAAATTTTGCTATAGTTGATAATTCTGGTGTTGTTAGCTCTACAAATATAATTGTAGATGCTTACAATACTATTTCTAGTGGAACACTACAATCCGCATTAGAACATTTAGCAGATCAAAGTTTTAAAACTACAGAAGCACCGTCTGGTAGTTCTCTCTCTGAGGGAGACACTTGGTACGATACAGACGACGAACAATTATACGTTTATAGAGAAACAAGCGCAGGAGTGTACGAATGGGTTCCTATAATATTTGGAGATTCCGACAGTGATACTTTTGACTCAGGCAATTTTTAATGGCAGTTACTTCAGTAGTAGTTAGTAATCCTACTCGTTCAGTTACAATTACGGATAGAACAAGAGATGTTACAGTATCAACTGTAGCACTTCCTTCTTCGTCATCTTCAGTTACTGCTTCTTCTGTGAGTGTTACTCCATATGGAACTATTTCTTCTACAACCTTAGAAGGAGCTTTGCAAGAATTAGCAGATCAAAATTTTAGATCTTCTAGTGAACCAACTGGAGACAATTTAGAAGAAGGAGATATTTGGTATAATACTTCTACAGAGCAGTTTTATGTTTATAGAGAAGTAAGTACGGGAGTATTTGATTGGGTCCCAATTTTATTGGGAGCCGCAGGAGGAGATTCGGATACTTTAGATGCCGGAGCTTTTTAGGGGATATTAAATGACAGCAACACTTAAGATTAAAAGAAGTACGAGTACTGCGGCTCCAACGTCTTTGGCAAATGGAGAATTAGCCTATTCTGCAAATAGTAATAAGCTATTTATAGGTCGTCCTGGTGGCACCACAGGGGATATTGATGCAATTGGAGGTAAGCTCTATGTCGATATGCTCGATCATACTGCAGGTACTCTTACAGCCAGCAGCGCTCTTGTAGTAGATGCGAGTAGTAAGATTGATAATTTTAATGTAGATAACTTGAATTTTAATGGAAATGCAATTATTTCTACAGATACAAATGGAGATCTTACACTAACACCAAATGGAACAGGCGATTTGGTTCTTGATGGAGTAAACTGGCCACAAGCAGATGGTTCTGCAGATGAGTACTTGAAGACTAATGGATCTGGACAGCTTTCTTGGGCTGCGATTCCTTCAGGCAGTTTTACTCTTTCTGATGATCAAGGTACTCCAAATACTGACACTTTTAGCACTGGAGAAACTTTAACCTTTGCTAGCGGTACTGATATTACCACTACGGTGTCTAATAACCAAGTTTCTATTGCTTACTCTGGTAATACTCCTGCAATTTATGATAATTCAGGTACCCCTGCTCTTTATACTGGAATTACAGCAGCAGAAGTTCGTACTCTTATAGGAGTCGATGCTTCAGGAACAGATAATTCTACAGATGTTACTCTTGCAGGCTCTTACGATTATCTAACTCTTAGTGGTCAGCAAATTACTTTAGGACAAGTTGATCTGACTACTGATGTAACTGGAGCACTTCCTAATGGAAATCTGGCTAATAGTTCTTTAACGGTTGGCTCAACTTCTATATCTTTGGGAGGCACTTCTACTACTCTTGCAGGACTTACAGAAGTAACAGTTGATAATATTCAAATAGGTGCGAGTGCAGTAAATGAAATTGATACTTCAAGTGGAAATCTTGTACTTGATTCCGCTGGAGGCACTGTTGAAGTTGATGATAATTTGACAGTAGCAGGAAACTTGACTGTAAATGGTACTACAACTACAGTTAACTCTACTACGGTTACTTTAGATGATCCTATTTTTACTCTTGGTGGAGACACTGCTCCTACTTCAGACGATAATAAAGATCGCGGTATTGAATTTCGATATCATACAGGTTCAGCAGCTAAAGTAGGTTTCTTTGGTTTTGATGATTCAACAGGTAAATTTACTTTTATTCCAGATGCTACTAACTCTTCAGAAGTATTTTCAGGTACTAAAGGAGACTTAGATATTAATGGATTGGGTCTTGCAGGCTCGATTACTTCTATTGACGGTTCTGCTCCTACAGATGGACAACTTTTAATTGGTCATACTGCAAATGGAGATATGGAACTTGCTACCCTAACAGCAGGTGAAGCAATGACAATCACAAATGCAGCAGGAGGAATAACTCTCGCTGTAGAGGATGCCACTTCTCTAAATAAAGGTGTAGCATCTTTCAATAGCACAGAATTCTCTGTAAGTAGTGGAGCAGTTAGCTTAGCTACTATAGATGGAGGCACCTACTAATATAAACATTTAACTCCTGCGTATATACGCAATTTTTAGGAGAGCCACATGGCACAAACAGTTAAATTAAAACGCTCTGCAACCCAGGGTGCTGCTCCCTCAACGTCTGATCTGGCGTTGGGGGAAGTTGCTATCAATACCTATGATGGCAAAATGTATATCAAAAAAGATGACGGTACTGCCTCTGTTGTAGAAATAGGCGGTGCTGCTTCTGGTGCATATACTAAATATTCTTATACTGCTACATCTTCTCAAACTACCTTTTCTGTATCGTATGCTGTAGGGTATGTAGATGTATGGTTAAATGGTGTAAAACTTGATACATCTGACTTCACTGCCACAAACGGATCTTCTATAGTATTGGCAAGCGGAGCAGCTTCAGGAGATCTTTTTGAAGCAATCTCTTGGAATGTAGCAAATTTACAGCAAAATGCTTACACTAAGTATTCTTATACAGCTACTGCATCTCAAACTACTTTTTCTGCTGATTATACTGCTGGATTTGTAAATGTGTATCTTAATGGCGTGCTTTTACTAGATTCTACAGAATATACAGCTACAAATGGAACTTCTGTAGTATTATCTTCAGGAGCAGCTTCAGGAGACTCTATAGTTATAGAAGCTTTTAGCACGTATTCTTCTTCTTCAGCAGTCCCTTCTCAAACTGGTAACTCAGGATACTTTTTAACAACAGATGGTACAAATACTAGTTGGGCAGAAGTAGCTACAGATCGATATAATAGTGATGCTGTAACTACAAATACTACGCTTGATGCAGATACTCATTATTTTACTGGATCAGGCACATCAATAAATGACGGTGTTTTGTTAACAATTCCTGCTAACTCACTGTTAGAGGTTAAATACTACAGCGCAGGAAAATCTTTATAGGTGAATAATTATGGGAATTAAACTAGTCTCAGCAAGTGGTAGTATTACTGTAAACCCAGAAGATGGATCTGGGGATACTACTGTAACTTTGCCACGATCAGGTATTGGTACTGTATCTTCATTAAGTGATCTAAGCGTAACATCCACTGCGACAGAACTCAATTTATTGGATGGAGTCACTGCTACTACAGCAGAACTCAATATACTAGATGGTGTTACTGCAACCGCTACAGAACTAAATTACAATGATATTACAACTTTAGGAACTACAGAAGCCTCCAAAGTCGTCACAGCAGACGCTAATGGTGTAGTAATCTTTGATAACGGTATATCTGAAGAGTACACAGCAGTCACTTCAAGCTCTAATGCTACTACTTGTAATCTTCAAGATGGTACGAACTTTTCTCACACACTAACTGAGAACACCACGTTTACTTTTTCAAACCCAGCGGCTAGTGGCAAGTCTTCTTCATTTACCTTGAAACTAGTACAAGATGCAAGTGCTTCAGGATTTACAGTGACTTGGCCTGCAGCAGTTGATTGGCCAGCGGCTACAGCACCCACACTTACGGCAACTGCGAGTGCGGTTGATTACTTTGTATTTATTACACATGACGGCGGTACTACTTGGTACGGCTTCACAGCAGGACAGGCTCTCGCATAATGAGTAAAAAGCTAATACAAGCAGCAGCAGGTAACGCAACTGGTGAAGCCGTCTATGTGGATGACCTCTTCACCACGACGTTATACAAAGGTAGCGGATCGTCTCAAAATATCGTCAACAATATTGATCTTGATGGCGAAGGAGGGATGGTTTGGATAAAAGACAGGGAAGTTGCTTATTGGCATCAAATTGCTGACACAGAACGTGGCGCTAATAAAATGCTGTCCGCAAACAGTAGCAACGCTGAATCATCTAGGACGCAGCATCTTACTTCTTTCAACAGCAATGGATTTACTGTCGGCAGTGACAACGATGTCAATTATAGCAATTCCGCACTCGCTGCTTGGACATTCCGTAAGCAACCCGGATTTTTTACAGTTGTTGAGCAAACTTTTTCTGGAACTACGGGTACTGTTTCTCATGACTTAGACTCGACTCCTGGCATGATAATCAGGAAGAGAGTGGATAATGCGCAAAATTGGTTTGTTTGGCACAGGAGCATTCCTTCTGGCAATTTAGTTTATCTTGATCTAAACATTGGCCAAGACAGTTCGCCCGCTATAAACAATGTGACAAGTACATCATTCGGTCACTCTGGCTCGGCCGGGACATATGTTTTTTATATATTTGCTCACGATGACCAAAGATTTGGCGAAAATGAAGACAAGCCAATAATACATTGTGGAACTTATAACGGTAATGGTGGTGGGAATACCAAAGAAGTATATATAGGTTGGGAGCCGCAATGGTTGCTCATTAAAAAAATTACTGCTAACAGCAATTCAAATTGGTACATCTGGGACTCAATGCGCGGCATTTACGATTTGAGCGGAAATGACAAGCACTTAATACCTAATTTGAATGACTACGAAAATCAAACTAATGCGCTCGAGTTAAAAACAAACGGTTTCAATGCTATTGATCTTGTAAATGATTCTGGTGATGCACACATCTATGTCGCTATACGCAAGCCAATGAAGCCACCCGAAACCGGCTCTGATGCCCTTCAGATTGTTTCGACTCCTTACACTTTTAGTTACCCAGTTATGACTGCAAGTAACAATAATTCCAACACCCGTGCAGATGTCGTTTTGAATACGCAGAGAGTTAATAGTTCCTCACTGTCTCAGCCGATATTTATGCAGTTCCTAACAAAGGTAACGGAATCCTATTCAACGTCAGGAAATATCACAACGTCATCCCGAGGAGTTTCTACTTCTAATCAAAACTCAGCTACAAGCAATGCGCCGTTGTTTTATAACCCTAAACAAAACCCAGGTTGGCTTGCGAGTACCTTGGTTGGTTCAACTTTGTATGGCTTCAAAAGAAGACCAGGATTTTTTGACACAAGTATAGAAAACATAAGTAGCTACACTGTGAATGGCGAGCATGACCTTGGTGTTGTGCCAGAAATGATGTTAGGAAAAAGATTGGACGCCAACGGTGACTTTTTTGTGTTTCATAAAGACCTGACAAAAAACACAGATGGGAAAGTTAATCAGAACCTAAAACTTAACAGTTCAGCCGGGCCTCAAACTGCTACTGGCAATGGATACTATCAGGATATAACCACAACAAGTTATTCAACGTATTGGTGGCCCTCAACAACGGGCAAAGCAATACACTATCTGTTTGCCACTTTACCTGGCGTAAGTAAGGTTGGGAGTTATACGGGTACAGGTTCTGACTTAAATGTGGATTGCGGGTTTACCACTGGCGCTAGGTTTATTCTGATAAGAAGATCAGACGCTTCTGGATATTGGTATTTGTACGATAGTGTCAGAGGCATAGTATCAGGCAATGATCCTTTCATTCTGCTAAGTCAAACCGGCGCAGAAACCACTACTACAGATTATGTTGATCCGCTTTCAAGTGGATTTACAGTGACAAGTTCAGCGTCAGGGTCAATAAATGTCAATGGCGGCGCATACATATTTTTAGCAATAGCATAATAGGAGAAAATTATGGAATTTCGAGTACGTTCAAGCGGAGAAGTCAAAAATCAAGGCGAAATCCGCAAACTCAATCCAAATGTTTCTTTGCCAAAGGTGTGGAATAGCAACGTCTATGAAACTCTAGGCATTGATCCAGTATTTGAAACACCCAAGCCAGATACTACTGGTGATTACAAGGTAGTTGTGCGTAATGGGGTAGAGCAGGACTCAAACAACAATTGGGTACAGGCTTGGGTAGAACGAGATATGTTTTCCGATACTACGGAAGACGGCGTTACTACTACGAAGGCAGAGCACGAGGCTGCATATCAAACACGTTTAGACGCAGATGCAGCAGACTCTGTTCGAGCGGAACGAGAAACAAAATTAAAGGAAAGTGATTGGATGGCTCTTTCTGATGTGACAATGACAGCAGAATGGAGCACTTATCGACAAGCACTGAGAGATGTACCAGAACAAGCAGGGTTTCCACACACTGTGACATGGCCGACTGAACCTGGAGCTTAGTCATGAGTAAAGCACGTGATTTAGCAGATGTTATATCAACAGACGGGGTACTCGCAGATGGGGTAATCTCAGCAAGCGAACTTTCTGGAGGAATTACTGAGATTTCTCAGGGGGACACTGTTCTCTCGATTGAAGACAGTGGCTCTGGTGGTAAGGTCGTTATAAAGGTAGATAACGGTGTAGTTGGAAACATAAACGGCAATGGTATCGTGATTCCCACTGGTACGACTGCCCAACGTAGCGCAAGTGCAAGTCTTGGTGAGTTGCGTTATAACACTACGCTTTCCAAATTCGAGGGTTATACAGTAAACGGTTGGACTGTTATCGATAATGCTCCTCAAATAACATCAGTATCTCCAACGTCGTTCGATGGCACATCTGGGTCAAGTTTCACGATAACCGGAGCATTCTTTGAGTCAGGAAGCACTGTAAAGTTAATTGGTCAAGATGGCACTACTTACACCACAGCAACAACGACCTTTAACTCAATCACCAGCATTACTTTTACAACCGCTACTGATCTGCCTGTTAGTAACGAGCCTTACAGTATAAGAGTTACTAATCCTGCTGGATTAATTGGCGAACTTTCTGATGCTATAGATGCTGGTGGTGTTCCCGCGTGGCAAACAGCCTCCGGAACAATAATCACAACATCAAGTTGGGATGGTTCTGGTTCTGCGACTGTCACAGCGACAGATCCTGATGACGGAGCAATAAGCAATTACTCTATTATCAGCGGTTCTCTTCCTTCGGGTTTTACGTTTAACACATCTACTGGAGCAATTTCTGGAACTGGTGACACGGCTGTAGCTACCACAACATATACGTTTACAGTCCAAGCAACTGATGCTGCAAATAACACCTCAACGCGCCAGTTTTCTATTGTCATAACAAATGCTGTTCCTTCGTGGAGTGGTCAAACAACGTCATTCAGTTTTGTTGAAGGAACAAGCTCTAGCATTAGCCTTTCAGCAACCGACCCAGAAAGTCAGTCGGTTTCTTATTCAGTTACATCGGGCAGTCTGCCTACTGGAATGACGCTGAGTGGTAGTACGATCAGTGGTTCGCCAAGTGTAGCTGGTTCAAATTCATTCTCAATAACTGCAACAGACGCGCAAGGTGGAACGGCAGCGCAGGCTTTTAGTGTGACTATCACGCAACCACCACAGTTATTCTCAACTGTCGGAAATGATACCTATGCGGCTGTATCTGGTACTACATACGAGTTCATAGTGATTGGAGGCGGCGGCTCTGGAGCACAAAGCGGTGCTTCCGGTGGAGGTGGAGGTGGTGCGTATTTTCGCGGCAAATACACTTTCAGCAGTAACGATACTATCAACGTGACGGTAGGACAGGGCGGAAGATATGAATGGAACAACACCAATTTAGCAGCTACTTCAAGCTCTAGCTCTATTAGCTCTACAGGATGGTCGGTGACTTGTGGTGCTGGAGCAACATCTTCAAGCACAACAGGTGGTGCTGGTGGGACTATCTCCACCTCTGGTTCGGGTATAACTACAGTGTCTAGCCAGGCTGGTGGTGCTGGAGGTAATGGTCGCGGTAGTTGGGGCTGTGGTGGTGGAGGTGCTGCTGGTGGTGGTGATGGTGGTGAAGTTAATTCTAATGGCGGAACGGGTGGTGCTGGTGGCACATACGGTAAAGATTATTTAGGTAACAGAAATGGCGGAGCACCAGGAGCGACAACAACTAGAAACGATTGGCAAGGAACTGGTGGAGGAGGCAAGGCGCATCTAGCACTAGCTGGTGGTGGTGGTGGTGGTAATGGTACGGTTGGGTCATCTAGAGGAGCTGGCGGTGGTGTTGGAGGTGGCTCGATTACTGTAGGATCTCAAAGCTTTTCCGGTGGCGCAGGTGGGACAAATGGATATAATGATGGGTCCTACGGTGATGGTTCGGGGGGAGATGGTGGACTATATGGTGCTGGAGGTGGCGGTGGCAGGAGTTCATTTGGGCCGAGCGGTGACGGTAAAAAAGGTTGCGTATTGATATGGCCCAGCTCTTAAACGTATCTGGCATACCTGTTTACAAGTCCAATATGCCAGAGTACCCAAAGAATGAAATTCTTGAGTCTATTGAAAAATTACCAAGATGGAGTTTGCAAGATGATGATCAAAAGATAACGCGACTGAATTATGGCGTTATTCAAAACAACACTGAATATTGGGATAAAGCATTTCCCTATGTGCAAAAGTTTCTAAACGAATTATGCAGAAACGAACTCAAACAGTTTAATTTTTGGAATATTACTAGCCAATGGTTTCAATGGTATGAAGAAGGAGATTTTCACGATTGGCACATTCACGGCGATTCCATGTTTTCTGGTGTGATGTATGTGAAGCTTCCTACAGCAAAAAACAATTTGACTTTTAGATGGAATAAAACTAGCAAAATCTCTGTAGAAGAGGGAGATATAATCTTATTTCCGTCTTTTTTAGAGCATTGCGTTACAAAACACAAGCATAAAGCTAATAGGTTAGTTTTGGCATTTAATGTAAATTTTGACTACAAAGCTGTATGAATGATTTGGCCAACTGAGCCAGGAGAATAAGATGGGAAAACCAAGAGACATAGCAGACAGCGCAGCGGTTATAAACGCTCTAGATGGCGTTACTGCAACTGGAACAGAACTTAATATTTTAGATGGAGTTACTGCAACTACAGCAGAACTCAACATCCTTGATGGCGTTACTGCAACTGGAACAGAACTTAATATTTTAGATGGAGTTACAGCAACTACAGCAGAGCTTAACTATGTTGATGGCGTTACTTCGAATATCCAAACACAGCTAGACAACATCTCAGTAACTTCTGGCTCTCTGACCAAGACATTCACAAGCGGTGAAGTAGCCACAATTACCTTGTCAGGTAACGTTGTGTCTCCTGTTGTGGGCGTGACTAAAGAAGTAGCGCAGACGGGAACAACAAATAATAGCTGGGACGTTAATTCTACTACAGAGAATTACACACGTTTGGACTCTGCTCCTGCGACTACTTTGGATTTTAGTTTTTCTGATAATGTAGATTCTACTTTTACAAGTGCAAATAGCGTGACTGTTTCTAGCCAAGACTCTAATGCAAAAGGAGCAGTATTAAGCAGTGACGGAACTAAAATGTTTGTTTGCGGAGATTCTAATGATGTCATTTTAGAATATGCGTTAAGCACTGCATATGATTTAAGCACAGCAACGTATACTCAACAGTTTGATGTAAGTTCTCAAACTGCTGACCCAAAAAGCATATTTTTTAAGCCTGATGGTACAGAATTTTATCTTGGTGGTGACGACAAGGTAGTCCAATATTCTTTAAGCACTGCTTGGGATATTAGTACGGCATCACATACAGCAACAAAAACAATTTCAGGATACGGTAATACTCATTTTATTGCTTTTAACACTGACGGAACTTCTTTATTTTTTGTAGGATTAACTTCCACAACGTATATATGGAAATTTAATTTAAGTACAGCGTGGAGTATTTCTACAGCATCTTATAATTCAGGTATAAACATTTCGTCAACTGTTGCAAACGCTACTGCTAGAGGTTTGGCAATAAATTCTGATGGAACAAAATTTTATGTTGCAACAACCTCCAACAATATAAAACAGTTTAGCACTTCAACAGCATACAACGTATCAGGTTTAAGTTTTGATAATAAGACATCACAAACACTTAATTCAGGAGTATTTGGGATATTTTTTCCAAGTGACTTTTCGCGTTTGTATGTTACGACAAGTACTGTCGTATACGAATACACTAATGCAATAACAGGTTTAACCTTAGGCACAGGCTCATTCGCATCTGCTGACGTAGGTAAGACCATTGAAGCTAACAGTGGTGTGTTTGTTCTAACTTCTACTGCTGGCGCAATATCTGAAACCACAGCACCCACTTCATACGCTCAAGTAGCTTCAGGCTCTTGGGAGATGTATGGCGTTGTGTATAACACGACTGATGGTGATTTGCAGTTGAGTGGTGGACTATTAAATGAAAGAGATATATCTACTGCATCATACAACCGAGCGTATGATGTTTCAGCAAGAGGATCTACCTTGGTTGGAGTTACATTTAAACCAGATGGCACTAAGATGTATGTGACATTTGATAGTAATAATGATGTGGTTCAGTTTGATTTATCAACTGCGTGGGATATTTCTACTGCAAGTTATACTACTTATGCTGGGCTTGGAGGACAAGATTCAATTCCAGCAGGAATTATTTTTAATAATGATGGCACAAAATTTTATATGCTCGGTTATTCTAGTAATACTGTGTATGAATATTCTTTAACTACTGCGTATGCCATAAATACTATTAGCTTAGAGAGAACTTTTAGCGTTTCTACTTATACAACACAGCCATACGACATTAAATTTAATTCAGACGGCACTAAGATGTTTGTAACAGATAACAGTAGTATAAGAATTTTAGAATATGCTTTATCTACAGCATTTAGAGTAGATACTGCAACTTATACTAGAGTTTTTTCTTTGTCCTCACAAATGACTAATGCGTATGGTTTAGCGTTCAACTCAGACGGAACAACGGTGTATGTTTCAGAGCCGGGCGATATATTTCAATATACATTAACCACTGGTTTTGATCTTTCCACGGCATCATATTCTAACAAAACAAAAAATATTTCTTCTAATGTATCTACTCCTACAGCTTTATTTCTAAAACCAGATGGGCAAAATATATTTATAGCAGATTACAGCGGTACTGATGTCAATGATTACAGTATTGGCACAGAGGCTGTATTAACAGGCTACCACGCAGTCCACACCACAAACTCCACGGACTCTACCTACTGGACTGACATTAACTCTATGACCGCAGATGAAGCTGCTGGTGATGGAAGTGTTTACTACGCAGTCTCAACAGACGATAGAGCTACTTGGAAGATTGCCGATAACACTGATGGCATACGGTCTATTGTCCGTAACAACTCAGGCACTTGGCAGTACAACTCCAATGGTACTTATGCGTCTACTACTTGGGCTAACGCGACTACCAACACAGAGTTGAATGCTTTGCAGGAGGCTATGGAAGGTGCAACTTTGGTAAATGGCTATCAAATAAGTGCGGCAAGTTACGATTCAACAACTTTTTCTTGGAATACTGGACCTGCGTCTGCAAGAGGTGCGGATTTTAATTCAGACGGTACTAAATTATTTTTAGTAGCTCCAAACACAGACCTTGTTTATGAATACGATTTAAGCAGCGCCTATGATGTGTCAACAATGTCTGATTCTGGCACATCGTTTTCTGTGAGTAGTCAATCATTAAATGCATACAGTGTAAAATTTAAATCTGATGGTTCAAAAATGTATGTTGGCGATGCTGATAACAAAAAAGTACTTCAATACTCACTGTCAACGGCATTTGATTTAAGTACGGCAAGCTATGATTCCGTAAGTTTTAATACTGGAACTCAAGTAACTGCTAGTTTTGGTTTTACTGGACTATTGTTTAGTCCTGATGGAACAAAAATGTATGCAGCGAACAATGCTGGTGGTTCTACATCGGCTGTTTACCAATATACATTATCAACTGCGTGGGATGTATCAACAGTATCATATGCATCTAAAAGTCTTACCGTAGGCGGGCTAGTCCCTAATCCGTATGATATGAAGTTTAATAGTGATGGAACTAAATTTTTCATTACAGGAAACTCTAATGATAAGGTTCAACAATATTCATTAAGCACAGCATATGACATATCAACTGGAACATCTGATTCTGTAGAGTTTTCTTTTGCATCTCAAGCAACAAACCCGTATGGACTTCTCTTTAACAATAATGGAACAAAGATGTATACCCTTGATACTGACTCAATATATCAATACAGCACAAGCACTACATCTTATCCAAACCTAATGAACAAGACTCAGCTAGACGCTGTATCTGACGCTAACCACTTTACACTGGGTAATGACCTAGACCTTGCCATAGTATTTAACCTAACCAGTGGGTCTACGGTTCCATCTAGTGACGGTGTGTCTATTAACTACGATGCCAATGTACTTAATAAAGGCGCGATACTGGGTACTGATTACGACTATGACGCTCCTGCCCAGAATAAGGTCAGGATTACAGCATTAACGGGAAATAACTTAAAAATAAGAGTAGTTTAATAAAAAGCCCGCACTAAGCGGGCTTTTCTTTATTTGAATATATCTTGCCAGTTTCCTGTTGTACTTGCACGAGAATATTCTGTAGCTCGATTTTCAAAGAAGTTTGTATGCTCGACTCCGTTAAGCATATAGTCTAGCCACCCAAGTGGATTCTTCTCACTATTGAAAATCTTTTTCATTCCAAGACCTAAAAGTCTACGATCTGCAATGTATCGAATATATTCTTTTACTTCTTCCGCTGTAAGATCTGGTACATCAGCACCGTCAAAACAAAGATCAATAAAAGCATCTTCTAAATCCACAGTTCTTTCTGCAGCGCAGTAGATTTGATATTTAAGATCATCATTCCATACCTCTGGATTTTCTTTTACAAAAGTACGAAACAGTTGACTCATGCCTTCAACGTGCAGACTTTCATCTCGCACAGACCAGGTTACAATCTGTCCCATACCTTTCATAAGATTGTGACGAGGAAAATTCAGTAGAATCGCAAAACTACTAAAGAGTTGCACTCCTTCTGTAAATCCACTGTATATTGCCATTGTTTTTGCAATATTCATAGGATTATCCATTCCAAAGTCGCTTAGATACTCATGCTTATCCATCATTGCTTTATGTTCTGTGAATTTTTGATATTCATCATCGTCAAATCCAAGAGTTTCTAGCAATAAAGAGTAGGCTTCTTGATGTACCGCTTCCATACTTGCAAAAGCAGCAAGCATCATTCGTACTTCTGGCTGTTTAAAAGTAGGCAGATAGTGTTTTGCATACCCACAGCACACATCTACGTCTGCTTGCGTGAAAAATCGAAAAATAGAATTGATAAGATTTCTATTTTCTGGAGTCAGTTTTTCACGATAATCTCTTAAGTCATCCGCAAGATTTACTTCACTCGGCAGCCAATGCATATGCTGTTGAGTTTTGTAATGCTCAAATGCCCACGGATAATTAAAAGGTTTGTAATATTGTCTTTCTTCAAGTAGATTCATTAAATTCCCCACTGCTCTGCCATTGCAGCCGCTATACCAAAATAGGTAATACTTCTCTCATGTCCACTGCCGCCACCAAGTTTTGACTGCCCACTATCAGACTGATTATCCCATCGCATCTTCCCATTTACTTCTCGACCTGGAATGTACTCAGTCTTAGTGAGTGGAGACAGTCCTCGAAGCCAGAGCCCTGTTTTCTTGCTTGCATTTTCACCAAAGTCATATGGTTGCACATACTGAGGTCTTGGCATAAAGTCAAGTCGAGTATTTATACATCCAACTGGATTTTCTATACACATTTTTTCTACAGGAGCGTTCCATATATCGGTTATGAACTGTAATGCAGCTTCTGTTTTCTTTTCTCTTTCAGGCTGTTTTTTGTTCCAATGCAATCCGCTTGCAGCTATGTAAGTGCAAGGAGGATGTGCAATCACTAAATCCCAAGTTTCATTGTAAAGAGGCTCTAAACAGTCTCCTTCTATGTGGGGCCCGGGTGCCTCCGTAGGAAGTAGGTCGCAAGAGATTGCATCATGCCCAAGAGCAATGAAACAATCTCTTACTGTTCCACTAAATTCACAAGCTACGAGTACTCTCATCCTTCACACGCCAGACAAGCATTGTCATCTATAGAGTCAAAAATCATTTGTCGAAGAGCTTCATCTGATACTTTATCTGCTCTCTTGATAGCTTCACTTCGTAAATAGTACAAAGTCTTTACTTTTCGTTTCCAAGCCATCATGTGTAGAGCGTGAAGCTCTTGCTTTGACACATCAGCAGGAAAGAATAGATTGAGAGACTGACTTTGACAAATATATTCTTGTCGATCTGCTGCAAACTCCACTACCCACCGTTGATCTATCTCTACAGCGGTTTTGAAAACGTCTTTTGTATAATCATCGAGGAATTCGAGATGTTGCACAGAACCGTTATTTGTAATAATACTTTTCCATACTTCGTCCGTATTCATTCCAATGTCATCAAGAGTATTTTCTAGATATTCGTTTTTGAGAAGCGAGCTGCCTGTCTTAGTTTTTTGTACAAATGCATTAGCGCGGTAAGGTTCAATGCTTGGGCTAGTGTTGCCACAAATAATACTGCTGCTAGCATTAGGAGCAATAGCCAATAAATGGCTGTTGCGCACACCATTGCCAGAACTGTCAGGACATTCTCCACGACTAATAGCAAGATCTTTTGTAGCTCTAACTGCTTCATCTTTTATTCTCCGAAACATTTGCATATTTCTGCTTTTTGCAATGGCACTCTCAAAAGGAATGTTATGTCGCTGCAAATAAGCATGAAATCCCATTGCTCCAAGACCGATACTTCGCTCTCTCCAAGCACTGAATCGAGCACGGTGAAGGCTATCAGGAGCATTTTCTATAAAATAAGTGAGTACGTTGTCAAGCATACGAATAAGATCAGGAATAAACATTTCATTGTCTTTCCACTGATCGTATTCTTCAAGATTTACACTTGACAGACAACATACTGCTGTTCTATCTTTGTCCGTTGGTAAGGTTATTTCCGAACATAAGTTTGAGTGATGTACTTTTAGCCCTAATTCCTTCTGAAAAGAGGGAAGAGCATTTTGTACAGTATCTTCAAACATAATGTACGGCTCGCCTGTTTCCACACGATTTTGAATCAATTTTACCCACAATGTTTTTGCAGATACGGTTTTTACAACCTGGTTTGTGTGAGGATCGATCAAGTTCCAACTATCATCAAATCCTTCCTGCATTGTAGCACCTTCAATCAATTGCATAAATCTGTCAGGAACTACAACTGCATGGTGTAAGTTGATAGACTTACGATTAATGTCTCCACCTGTTGGTTTGCGAACATCGAGAAATTCTTCTATTTCTGGATGAGACATATCTAGGTATGCAGCATAGCTTCCTCGACGTGTTACGCCTTGAGAGAAAGCAAGCATTTCTGCATCCACAACTTTTAGAAACGGAATCACTCCCGTACTTTCGGAGCCATTGCTCGTTTTCGAGCCTACGCTCCTGACCCCGTTCCAGCACCCGCCGATGCCACCACCAACAGAGGAGAGAAAAGCATTTTCTGTATAGTGTCCAGTAATTCCTTCTCTACTATCATCTACATAGTTTAGAAAGCAGCTAATTGGAAGCCCTCGAGTAGTTCCTCCATTGCTCAGAACCGGAGTAGAGAACATAAACCACAACTTACTGGCATAGTCGTACAAACGCTGTGCGTGTTCTTCATCGTCTGCAAATGCAGTAGCTGCCCGTGCAAATGCATCTTGAGGAGAATTTTCTGCTTCTACCATATATCTGTCATTTAGAGTTTTTATACTAAACTCCGACAAATAACTATCTCTGTTATAATCTAACTCAAGCACTTAACATTCTCCCTTCTATTTCTGATATATTATCAGCTCCTATAGCATTATCACAAAAAGCTATTAAATCCATTAACTGATAGTTTATCAGTATTTGATCCCCACTATTATTTAAATTTTGTATGAATTTATACTTACTGTTGATAGGCAAAGCGTCATAAATATCCATTGCACTGCCATAGTCTTTAATAAGGCTACTTGCTCTTGCAGGGCCAATGCCAGGAATACCTGCAACATTATCACCTTTATCGCCAGTAAGGCACTTGAGCGAGATATAATCTTCTGGCTCTACATCGTAGTGTTCATTCCAGTTGTCTGATCGAACTTCTTTACGAGTAACATAAGAAAATCTACTTACGTCATCTTGAACTAACAAGTCCCAGTCTCTGTCACTAGAAATCAGCCAGATTTTTTCTAATCCATACTTCGATTTATTCTTTACTAGATGTGCAGCAATGTCGTCTGCCTCTACACCTTTGAATCGAAGAACGGTATAGCTTTCTGCAAGTTCATCAAGAGTTCTTTCAAATTCAAGAAAAAATTGCTCAAAGGCTTCTTTCTCTTCTTCTGTTTGATCTGCAAATTTATCTTTACGATTCTGTTTGTAGTCCTCACAGATTTCTTTTCTGTAGGTAGAATTGCCCCAGTCTGCAGCAATAATTACATTACCACAGTCATAAGACCTGGCAAGAGACTGGACTGTTCTAATATAATCTGAACAAAAGTCTGTTCGTCCTTGATGTTTCCATCTGAACGCTAAATTAAGTGCATCTACAATAAGAGTTGCACTTTGGTCACTATCGATAAGTTTTTCTGAAAAGTCAAATGCCATAATTTATAAACTCAATTTCTTCTTTTTCTAGCCATTCATCAGCTAATATTATATAACATTTTAGCCAAGAAATAAAGAAATATTTGGAGCAATGCTTGGGTTTAAGTTCAGTTACAACAAACACCCTAGATCTATTATACTTAAAGAACAGTAGAGGTTCTTGGTTACCATTCTTTGCCTGTAATACTACTTTATTCCACCATCTAATTAAATTATTAGTTTTTTCTTGCGTAAACATCTTATCAGAGAGAGGAGAATCTGCATAGTTTTTTACTTCTATGCAGAATCTATTTCTTTCATTCGGAACATACAAGTCTCCTTTCAAATACTCTAAAGCACCTGAAGCAGGGACTCTTTCAAACTTTAGTTCTGTCTGTTCTCGAAGTAGGTCTCTGACTAAATACTCTCCTCTAGCTCCTTTAGCTCGTGAGTCAACCATTAAACTACCTTTCTAATTCACTAATGTTTCCATTCTTTACTATTTCTATCTTTTCCAATAAAGGATGTGTCCATCCGTGGCTTACAATGTAGGTATTTAACTCTTCTTCTTGTAAAAGAACTTCAACTAGCTTTTCTCTGCCAGCTTCATCTAATACATTTATTACCTCATCTAAAAATAGTATGTTTAACCGAGACTTAGAGATACTGCTCATGAGCTTGCGAATTGCTATAAGAGTAGCAGTATTTACTCTTGCAAGCTCTCCTGAGCTAAGAGCAAGAATATCTACTGTATGTCCTCCATCTGTAATGACAACATTTAGTTTATCATTTGATACTACAAATTCTAAAGTAAATCTACCATCAGAAAGCTCTGCCAAATAAGTATTTACTAGCTCTTCTAACTCTTTTACAAGATTCTCAATCTTGTAAGCTAAAAGACCGTTTGTACTAAACGCTTTTTTCAGTATTTCTAAGTGTGTATTGATCTCTTTTACTTCATCTAAAGTTTCTTTACAGTCATTTAACTCTGAAGTAAAATTATCAGTTTGTTCAAGAATTACTTGGATTCTTGTGTTTCTTTTTGTTCTGCTTTCGTTTTCTGCAGAGATCTTTGATATTTGCTCTTTTGCGTCTTGTATTCGTACACGAACTCCCAGTATGCGGCTACTAAGCTCTTCATGATCCAGAGGACTGTCAGGTAAATCCTTTTGAATACTCTTATACAGATTTGTCCACTCTTCTTCAATACGGATTTTGTTTTGGTAATCCAGGTTATTTTGTTTAATGCTTCTAATTTCTCTTTGAATATCATCTGTCAATCTCGTTTTAGCTTTCGCTATCTTTTCCTGCTCCGCAGAAATTAAAGTTTCTTTAAACTCCTTGTCTATGTCCTGTTCACAGGTAGGACAATGATCTCCAAGCTGTGAAAGTTTAGTAAGTAGCTTTTCTGAAGCATTTATATCAGACTGTAAGCTACCTGCTTCTTCCTGTAAAGAATCATAAGATATAACGCCTTCAGCTTTTATTGCATGAGCCTCTGAAATATTTATCTCAGACAGCATCTTTTTATACTGATTATTCTTATTGATTTTTTTATTTTTTTCGGAAATATTTTCAAGTTCTACTATTAAAGTCTGTAGTTCTTTCTCATCTTCATCCGTATCAATTTCTATTTTTAGTGTTGGAAGTATGGTAGTATCTTCCAATTTATTATCATTTAACCATTTTTCTATGGTTTTAATTTTTGCATCTACTTCTGTCAGCTTGTTTACTGAATCTCGTGAAGCAGCTTTGAATATCTCAAATAAATTTACATACTTTTCTAAATGCAAAAGATCTATCAGAAACTTTTTTCTGTTTGTGTCTGTTGCTGTTAAAAACTGCAAACTACTATTTGGATGTTGATAGACCAACTGGCTAAATGTTTTGAAGTCTAGCCCTAGAATCTCTTGAATTGTTTTGTAAGTATTTGTGGCAGTATGACTTGATATGTCTTCGCCATCCTTTATGAGATTTATCTTTATGTTAGTCTTTCTGTTTATTATAATTTCATACTCAGAAGAATCCTTTGAAAAAGACAAAGATATACTATAGCCACTATCAGTGTGTCTATTGGGTATATCTGCCTTCTTAATTCCTTTCGAGTTTTTATTAAAAAGTGCTTCTTCAATAATTAACGGGATAGACGACTTGCCTACCCCGTTAGTTCCTATTATCTGTGTCAGTGTACTATCATTGAGAAATAACTCGTTATCAGCTCCGTAGCTGAAACAGTTACTCCATTTCAACTGCTTGAGAGTAATCATTATATGTGCCTAAAATATTTGAAATGTTTTCTTCTTTTAGCGATAGAATATATCTTAGATATTCTGCCAACTCTTCTTCGATTGTCATTTCTTTTTCTATAATTAACGATGCTTCAGAAGATCGTTTTATAACTTTTTTGTCTAAAAGAGTGGAGTTTTCCACATTTGCTAGTTCTTGTATATCGCCTTCTATCTCATAGATAGTGTGGTCGTATTCAGTTTCTACCATTTCTTCAGGACTTCTCACAGTTCTACGAATTAGTTGTGGAAGTTCAAACCTTTCCCACATCCAATTCCAACTGGTCTCATCAATCAGTAGATACCCCGTTTCGACCCTTGCTCTATGAAAAGAAGTAGTCATTGGACTACCTGGATATACAATATTTCTCTGTGTGTTTGAGTGAGAGTGTAAATCACCAGCAAAGACTACAGGAAACTCGCTAAATCTATCTAAGTCTACCTCCGGCTTTACATGAGGAGGTATTTCACCTCGAACATGAGTAAACAAAGGCTTACTTGTATCAAACTTTTCTATACTTCCTTTCTTATGAAGTTCTCTATATGGCAGTATTCCAAAGCCATAGCCTTCGTCAACATATGATATATCTACCACATGAATTAAAGGGTTTATGTCTCTGGTTACTTGCTTTAGTTGAGAGAAGAAAGTATAATTCTTTTTTGTTGCTTCATGATTACCATCAAAGATTATAGTAGGAATCTTTACTCCCCGAATAAACGAGAAGTAAAGTTCCAATTCTTCCATAGTTGGCACTCTATCAAATAGATCTCCACCGATAATGTGAAGTGAACACTCCTGCTCTATTTCTTGGATCTTTTGAAAGAACAGATTGTATCTATTCTTTGCCCAAGCAACTGGGACATTTTTCTGTCCCAGTTTTATATGCCAATCTGCGGTGAATAATATCATGCAACATTAAACTCATCTTCAAGAGTTTCATCAATTTCATCGCCTGAAGGAGCAGAACGAAGTCGATCTAACAACTCTTTCTGAGCATCAGGAGTTGGACGAGGCATTACATCGTCCATTGACTTTAGATTTACAAGCAGTCCTTTGTCATCATCGCTGATGGGAGCTGCTTTGCACTTCAAAGCCTGTAGTTGATATTCTACATTGTAAGGCAGTGGACCTGTTTTTACTCGCTTGAAGCAAACATCCCAGCCTGTATCTGGATCGGTAGGATCACCCAAGTCTTCTGCTGCAGTAAGGATTTGCTCCCACAGCTTCTTCTTTAGGTTTATGACTTTGACTTCTCCATTGTCAATACATTGCATTGCGTAGCTCCAGCCACACTTCAGATCAGGGTAAAATTCACGAACCCAATCTTTCTCTTTGTTATTGAAACGCTCTTCGTTCCTGTCAAAAGAAAGACACTCAAGAGGAATGTTCTTGTTGTTCTCTCCAGTAACCCAGTATACATACCGAGCAAGTACATCGCCTACCAGACGAACTCTGTTGTCTCCGTCTCTGTACTGATAAGTAACGATGCTAGACTTTTGGGCTTCACCCTTTGTTTGATTAAATGCTAATGCCATTGTAATTTCTCCTTTGGGACTTCTTCATATAGAAAATAGAGCCTGTTATTCTCTACATAAAGTAGACTACTGTTTTTAATTTCTTCATTTATTAACTCAGATTCTGAGTCAACATATATCATATCTAGCCAAGTCTCTCTGCCTATAGCAAAATCAGACAGAGAACGAATACTGGCTAGAGAAAGATACACACAAAGTTCTCTGTGTGTATACTTGTGAGCGTTAGCTAACAGTACGTCAGGATGTACTAGAAAGCTCTCGCCCGAAAAGTTAATATTAGAATATTTATAGACTGGATCGAATTTATTCTTTGGTAGAGGTTTTTCGGCATGAGTCTTAAATATAAGAAAAGCCTCGGAGGGAGTGCCTTTACTATACTTAAATATCTTTTTCCAATCGTATAACAACATATTATATCAAACTTTATCTTTACTGTCAAGTGTTATTTTTTTACAGCTCTTTTATCTGGTAACCCTGCTTCATGTAATAGCCTATTCTGTTGGAAGCTTGCCGACTGGCAGTATTTCCTTTCAGATGAACGTCTACAATTACAGGACTTAACTTATTTTCTTCTTTTCGTATAACTCTGCCTATCAACTGAGTAAGAAGGGGCTCATTATTGATAGGAGTACCTAATACCAGGCAGCTTAGGTTGTTTACTGAGATTCCTTCAGAGAAAATTGCTTGAGTTCCGTATAAAATGGACTTACGACCACTTAAAATCTCATTTATTAGCGTTTCTCTTTCCTCATGCGGAACCTCACCCGTAACACATACTGCTTTTTCGCCACTCAGTTCGGCGCATGACTTCAAAAAGCCTACTCGGTCGCTTACTACCAACACTTTGTGTCCTTTTTGAGCGTATGCGGATGCAATCATGGCAATACTGTGTCGATATTCTTCATTATTTGCGAGAGCAGTCACTCTATTTGCCCACGGTATGCGCGTACCGTCTACAAATCGTATTTCAGATTTCCAAATCTGCACAGAAGGCTGCATAAAGTTTTCTTTAGGTGGCTTATACACATTTGAACTAAAATAATCACGAAATACAACGTGCTTTCCGTCTTTTCGTTCAATTGTTCCAGACAATCCTACTTTATAGCGCGCATAGTTTGTGTCTATGACTCTGGAAAAAGTTGGACTGCTTACATGGTGCATCTCGTCCAGTATAACTGTGCCAAACATCTTGTTTATCTTTGTAATGTTTCTATATAATGTCTGAGTGTTGCCTATCACAATTGGAGTATCTGTCTCAAACTTACCACTACCAATGATACCTGGAGTAAATCCATAAACTTTCTCTACTTCCTTTGCCCATTGGTTTCGCAGAGGCACGGTATGTGTTACAACCAGTGTTTTCTGTCCAAGTTTTCCGGCTATAGCCAACCCCGTGAAGGTTTTACCCCAACTTACCCAAGCATTGATAATAGCATTGTCTTGTATATCATTGTATACTTCTGCTTGGCTGTCTCGTAGATCAAACTTAAACTCAGGAAATTCAACTGGTTCTAAGTATCGTTTGTCTATAATTTCATAGTTTGAAGGTATTAAATCTTGTCTGCCTATGGGAATAGTGATTAGATTTTTTCTAATTATTCCCATATTTTTTATGACGAAGGGCGGTTCTTTTGGGTCGTGCGAAGGTATACGATAAGTAAGCTCCTTATCGATCTCTCTTTGCAAATCTTCATCGCAATCCATATAAATTCGATTGCTTAGAACGGCTTTCATATACCTAAGTCTGTCCTGGCTGTAATGTATTTCTTGACAAAGTCACTTCGTACTATATCTTTTATTTCAAACTCTATTAGAGTGAACTCTTCGTACATAGCTTTAAGTATGCGAAGAAAATCTTTTAATCCGTTTCTGTCTAAGTCTGTCTGTCTAAAGTCTCCGCAGAAGACTACTTTGCAGTTTTCTCCAATTCGAGTTATAATCGAATCTAGCTCGTGAAAAGACATATTTTGACACTCATCAACTATAACAACTGCGTCTCTCAAAGTAACTCCTCGTATAAAAGAGGTAGTCATAAAGTAGAATATACCTTTTGTTTTCAGTATTTCATAAGCGTCTCCACGCTGAAATAACTCTATACAAATGTCTTTATAAGGCTCTTCGTATACAGACGCTTTTTCTTTTTCGTTCCCGGGTAAAAATCCAATATCTCTAGTAGGTACTGCGCTTCTGATTAAGACTATTCTTTCTTTTTCATTCTTTAGAATGTCATCGAATCCTAAATAGCAAGAAATAAAACTCTTGCCTGTACCTGCTACTCCATGTAACACTAAATTATTGTCGGCTTCAAATGCTAATAGCTGATTCTGTGTTAGAGGTTCTATCTCCTGTAGATTCAAATTTGCTGCTGCTATTAACCTATTTTTTCTTGCCATTACACTTTTCTCCAAGTGTCTTTTTTCTTCTCTTCAGAGAAGTCATAGACTACCCAAGGGTACTTATTAAGAAATAGTACACCCGCCCAAGACATTCCAGGTTCTGGAGGTCTTATTACTTTTAATGCGTTTTTTACTCCATGCAATCGTATAATACTTGCTATACCTTTTCTTTCTACTTTTAGTATTTTTTCGTACTTTAGTGATACTGTCTTTGTTTTTTCATAGATGAACGGAATTCCTGCACTATCTATGAAATAATTTGTTCGTTGTTTGATTATTCCTACAATATCCCACACAAGAGTAGGCAGAGGAAATAAAGCGAACTCAGTCTGAAGCCTTCTTACTCCTAAACTGTCTCCGGTCATGTTTCTATCGTCTAAGATTTTTCCTTCCATGAGAAGAAGCCCATCTACTACCTCCCAATCGGAGGAAGGCAGTAAATAGACAGGAAACTGTATAGAAGATAGGGTTTTAATTGTTCGAACCATACTGTTTGCTAAACTTACCCATTGAGTAGTCTTCACCTATCTCAAAGTCACATCCAACTGGAGCACCAGAAATACTTACACCACGATCTAACTGTACAAAATGCTTCAGTGTCTCACAGTAATCTTCAATATCTGATTCAACAACTTCTGCAAGAATTGAGTCGTGTACAAGTGCAAATATTTTTGCTTTGATACCATTTTGTTCTATGTGGTTGTGAGCATCTATTGCACCAAGAAGGTTGATATCAGAAGCAGTAGACTGAACCAAAAAGTTGAGACCAGAACGAATCGTATGGCTTCGGATAGCTTTATCCGTGGAATGGACATTGTGTAATCTCCGTTTACGACCAAAAAAGCTGTAGATAAACCCATTCTGTTCGATGAATCGTTCATTGTAAGTAATCCACTTTTTCAGGCTGTGAAAAGTGTTGAAATAGTCAGTGATGACTTCTTGTGCTTCACTCTTAGTGAATATTGTTCCAGAACTTTTAGTCACTTCGTCACTAATCTTCTTAGCACCCGCACCATACATAATGCCAAAGGTAACAGCTTTAGCAGCCTGACGTTCGGTACTGTATAGATCTGCAACTTCTTCTACAGCACAAGGTAGCTTGAATACAGTCTTAGCAATTGTACTGTGAAAGTTTCCACCAGAACGAAACACATCCATGAGTGCTTCATCCTGTGCAAGTTTAGCTGCAACATAAACCTCAGCAGTAGTCAAGTCCATAGCAACAATCTTGTTACCTTCAGATGCTTTGATGCAGCCTTTGACTATAGGGTTATCTCTAGGAATTTGCTGCATATTAAGCTTACCGCTAGAGCTAAGCCGACCGCTAGTTGTGCCATGTAAATTAAATCCAGTCCTGAGGTGAGAGTCTCTATCAAGCTGTGGTATGATCTTGTCCAAGTAAGTATTTTTAATTTTGGACTTTTGACGTATGTCCAAGATAAGTCCAGGTACTTCAGATTCTCTTGCAAGTATGTTGAGTACTTCTGCATCCGTCGAGTCTGCTCCTGTTCCAGTCTTTTTTCCAACCGGGTTAAGACCAAGAAAGTCAAACAGAAGAGAACGGAGTTGCACAGTAGAATTAGGGTTAAAATCTTTACCATTTATAGCCTCGAATTTTTCTATTGCAGGATTTTCATACAATGTAGAAATTGCTTTGTCTATATCTTGCTGCATGAGTTCTTGTGCAAATGACAGACGCTCTGCATCAAAAGGCACACCATTGTCTTGAATACCTATCAAGAATCGAGTACCTGGAATGAGTAAGTTATCATAAACTGCTTTGAGTTTAGGATTTTGCTTGATCTTCTTGAACTTTTCAAAGATAATAAAAGTAACTAGAGCATCCATTGCTGCATAGACTTTCATTACGTCAAAGGGAATCCATTCCCAGCAGAAGTCATTCTTGAGCACTTTGTTTTCTTTGCGATACTGATCTATCCAATCATACATTGGCTTCTCGTAATCACCATAATCAGTGTACTTGATAGCAAGCTGCTTGAGTCCGTGTGTGCCCGGATTCTCATCTATCAAATAGTGAAGCAGCATTGTATCTTCGAAGTTTGGAAATTTAACATCGAAGTGATACTCAAAGAATGCGATATCGAATTTGGCATTGTGAAATACTACAGTTTTCTTGGCGAACAGCTCTCGCATAAGATCTTCTGTAGTTTCATCAAAGACAGAAGTATCTAAATAGGCGGCAGTGCTGCCATCGTAGCATAGAGAAATACCAAGCATATACCCATCACGAGGGTATAGACCAGTAGTTTCACTGTCAAGTGCAATGTATTCGTTATCGTGTGCAATTGCTTTTCTAAGA
>Ga0255768_10000472_pt1 | contig 41279 bp, 40 predicted proteins | sample 071ome_33_FD_179983 | JGI IMG/M metagenome (GOLD analysis project Ga0255768, IMG submission 179983) | Coastal salt marsh microbial communities from the Groves Creek Marsh, Skidaway Island, Georgia - 071412AT metaG (version 2) | ecosystem: Environmental > Aquatic > Marine > Intertidal zone >... | reverse complement strand
TTCCATTTTTACAATTTCTTCATTATCTTCTGCGCTTAATAAATGCTTCTCTTCAATGAATGCTGTTTTTTTAATATTTTTTTCTTTATCTATTACGGCATAATATTCCATGGGTTTCCTGAATGGACATATAAATGCTTTTATTGGCTGGCCATTTTTATCTAGGACAGGTTCTCCTTTGGACATTTTAAATCCGTCTTTACCGCATGCAAGCGGACCGCCGAATGTGCCATCTTTTGGGAAATCTTGGTTTGCTGCAAAGTTTGATCTAGCACAATTGTCGTCGAATCCATCGATATATTTTTGAAATTCTGTCAATTGATACTCAAAACCTTCTAGTTCATCGTCTGAAATTTTGTCCATTTTTAAATACCCTTTTCCGGGATCTCCAAAAATATCTTTTTCCAGATCAAAGCGCAAGAATATAAATTCACTCTGAGGCTTACTTTCTGGCATTATGTGCTTGGTTGCAAGGCAGTATATGAGGTTCTGTAAATTATCCGAAATCTCTTTTCCCTTGAAAACTGATTTACTGCTTTTGAAGTCTCTAATAATAACGGAATTATCTTTGTATACGAACATTTTATCTATATAGCCCCTGATCGCATACCTCTTCTCGCCATCGTTAATTTCTAGGTCAAAAAACTTTTCAGATTCTGCTTCTACGGGGGCATCTTCAGAGTCTCCAAAAAAATCGTATCTCAATCCGTTGACAATCATTTCATCGATAAGCTCAAGATTTTCTTGATCGTTGACATTTAGCTCTTCAGCTTCTTTTCTTACTTGTTCAGAAACAATTTTGGTATTCCAGATTGTTCCGTCTTTAACGATTTTGTTAAACTCCCTCTTGTGTTTATCTCCAAGTAGCTCGAAAACATTGTGACATATAGTTCCCCTGCTAGCTCCATCATTTCGCGCTTCTGGAAGTTTTAGTTTATACTTGCACCAATAGGTCCACGAGCATTGCTGTGCGGTTTTAATTCTGCTTGCGGAGAGCCTTGTGAGTTCAGTCATCGATTATAATTGATTTATTTTTTAATAAAGATTTTGGAATAGACTTGATTGAGTCAAGAGTTGACAATATCCGAGACCTTTGGGCTTGTTGGTCGATAGATAGTAGTTTTTCATTCCATTTTTTAAAGTCGTTTTCATTCATATCACCAAAATCATTTTTAATTGGAAGGCAGATATTAATTTTTTCTTTATCAAAGAAATTTAATAATTTTAAATAATTTTTTACGCTAGCCTCGAGGCCTTTATTTCTCGATGATTGGCTATCATTGTTTAATGATATTACTATATTACTTGGGTTGAAAGAAAGTGTTGAACATATTAATTTTGTACTTATTTCAAGACCAAAGGTAACTAAAACATTGAAATATCCAAATTGGTTTAACATCAATAAATCTCCTATACTTTCAACAAATATAACTTGGTCTTTTTCTTGAATTGCATTAGATGTCAAATCATTTACGTATAGTGGGTATATCCATGATTTCTTTCTTCCTATATGTTTCCATTTTGGCCTGCCTTCATAGCGAGACATATCCCTGCCGGAAAAGCCATAGATTTGTTTGTGTTCATTATAGACAGGAAATACAAATCGTTTGTTTAGTTTTCCATTTGTTGCGAATCCTCCTTTAAGGTTTTTAAGCACTTCGTCAGAAATGCCCTTATCATTATAGAATTTATAATGAGGAAGCAATTTTTTAAGACAGTCCTCTGGGTATATTTCGTCCATTTCTAATTTTTGTTGAGATGTAATTTTTTGATACATTGAGCCCAAACTTTCTTCTTCGTCAATGTATTTTTTGATTTCATTTTTATCGTTTGTTCCGAGGGTAATTTCGACCAATCTTTTGAATGGTGAAAATTGACTATTCTCTACATGATCTTTCCATACTCCTGTATTTTTATATATTTGTATTGCTGTTTTGTTGTCGCCATTTCTAAAAACAGCATTAGTCTGCCAATACTGGCCCCTGTCGAATAATTTATATCCGAGTCTGTCGAGACAGTCTTTTATTTTTTCTGGTGACATTATAAAGTAGGGGCTTCGTCTAGGAAGTCTGTGATTGCTTCGACTCCTTCCGAGTTAAGATGTTCGACCAGATCATTTAGGTCACCTTTTTCGTCGATGTTAAAATTTTCCATATGCAGGTTAATGTAATTTTTCCTTTTGCTTCCATCGGGCATTTCTACTGGTTGAATCGCTCTGTGAACATTTTCGCCCAGCCACCTGTATTTTAGGCATATCAGTTTATGCGTTCCAAAGCCTTCGGGCTCTGCCTGAATTTCATCCATGGTCTTTTGCCTTAGTAGGAAAAGGTGTGAACAAAATTGGGTTATTTGGTCTGATAGCGATACGATACTTTCATCGTCAACTATGTTTTCAGATCTTCTGTTGTTTGTAATTCCTAATCGGTTACTCTGTACACTTGTAAGCATTGAGACGCATGGGCCATCATTAAAGGAAAGTTCTTTCTGAATCAATTGTTTGAACCTATCTACCATTCGTCCCACAGCCTCCCACGAGCTTACTCCGTTTTGTTTTTCGTATGTCGTTTTAATATAATCGAAGCTAAAGATCATTTGGTTTCCTCGGCCCACTTCGGAGAAGTAGAACCTTCGGATAGTATTAACTAGATTTTCTACTGATTGACCTGCGACGTTATAGTAATAAAATTTTAAGTTTTTAATTTTTAGCCAAGTGTCTCTTACTTTTTTTACCACCTCATCACCTGCTTGTCGCCACCTGCCTGTTTCCAAGAGATTCATGGGTACTCCTGAGAGTGCAGAGCACTGCCTGATTATCAATTCTTCTTTGCTCATTTCCCCATTATCAAAATGCAGTACGGGTACATTATTATTCATTGAGGATACTTTTGTGCAAAAATCCATGCAAAATTGCGTTTTACCAACTCCTGCTCTTGCTACAACAACGGTAATGTTTCCTGGCCTGAGGAGCGAGCCATACAATTCATTAACTCTTTGATGCGGCCCCATGAGCCCAAATTGAGAAATGGGATTATTTCCCCTCTCCTCGATAAATTCTTCCATTTGTTCGAAAAGGTTCTCCGGTTTTTCTGCTCCGCACTCATAGAAATTTATTTTATCATTGTAAATTTTATCGGCGGTAGATATAATTTCAGAAAACGATTGAGTGTTGTTCGCTGACTGCATTGCTTTCGCTACCTCAAGGGATGCCTCATATATGTCTCTTCGGGCGGTAATTTTCTTTAGCTCTTTAGCTGCCTTAATAACCCCTTCTTGGGATATTTGTCTCATCGATAGTCCTTTAATGTAATCTGCGATGTTTATGTTGTCTTCAAAAGACATTCCTAAGGAATCAACCCTTTGACTAAGAATTATTTCATCTACAGATTCTCCATTTTCTAGAGACTGCCTTAAAACGCAATATATGGTTTTGTTGACTATAGAATTTTTCTCAAAAAAATCTTTTTCCGAAACAAATGCAGCGATAAGAGGATAAGATTCTGGATACTTTATTAATCCCGCGAGGAGATGTTGCTCTAGTTCATATGAATATACCATGATTGCATGGTATCATATATACCTTAATAAGTCAAGAAGTTTATTCGTCTTCTTCTCCTAAATCCGATGGAAAGTCGAGTTTTAAATCGTGAGAGTCGGCTTGATCAAGATATTGCTCAAGAGCTTTACGCAAGCCCATTTCGATTATGCCGGAATTAGCTTTTGTAACAATCGAGGGGATACCTTCTTGATTAACGTATGCCAGTATAAACCCACTATCCCCGTCTGTTTTCCCAGTGCATTCAAAAATTTGAGTTAGTAGGTTTTCTGGCAAATTAAATTTTTCTAAATTTTCTGGGTCAATTTCGTCGTCGTTCATAATTTATATTACACAAATTAAATATTCGATGCAAGATTATCAAAAAATGATTCTGAAGTCATGTCTTTTTGATAGATCTCGATTAAGTTGATTTCGTTGATTTCACAGAATTTTAATTTCTCTTGATCTCTTCTTAACTGATTGATATAATTTATTTTGTTGGATCCGTGAAAATGAGGGACATATCTATTATGCTGTTCTCCTTGAACTTCTATTGCTATTTTTTTATTTGCATTATAAAAATCTAGAGATAGTTTTGTTCCTGCAACAGGAAATTCTTCAAAGACAATTTGGTTTTTCCAGTATTGTTCTAGGAAAGTTTTAACTCTTCTTTGAAGCTTGCTGCGGCTTGGCCCAGACCAATTAATTAAATATTTTTTTGGCTTTACTATTCTGCGTATTCGACCTGTAAGGGTTTTAAATTGCATTAGATAGATTTTTAAAATCTTCGTAAAGAAACTGTACGAGTTTTTCGTTTTCTTCCAGAAAGTCTATAATTTTTTGTTCGCCTTGAAATTTTTCTGGTATCTCAAGGTCGTTCGTTGAGAGCTCTTTGATTAAATCATCTGAAACGGAAATCCAGGCGCCCTTCTTGTCAATTAGTTTGAATAAATAGAGCATGTCTAATACTTCCCTTGCAAGCCAAACAGAAGAGCCATTTGTTTGCCCATATTTTACAGGATATCTAACTTGAGATCCGGTCTTTTCGTTGGCGCTTTTTCTAAATCTTATTTTACAATAATGGCCTATTGGGTCTCCTTTGTCTTCTAGCTTAGATGCGCTTGGGTTTTTAAACAAAATATCAGAGGTATATCTCTCTTCGAATTCTAGTATGTAATTTGCGTAGTGTTTAATTGCATTTCCACCAGCCTGTTTTGTTTTTGGGCCACCTCTAGAGGCATAGGGGTTTGTGGCAACTTCTACCCGAACTTGGCTAGTCAAGATCATTGTGTGTCCCATCTTGCTAATTGGTAGTACCATTTTTTTTAAGAACACAGATGTTATTAATGCGCCTCCGGCGACCTGCTCAGATTCTGAGAATGGCTTGTCTATATCGCCAATTCTGCATAGAGCATCCACGCTATCAATGATGAACATATATTTTTTTCCAGATTCATTATTGAATACTAGCTCTCTAATTAGCTCGAAGACTTTTTCGAATATATTACAGTCAAAGCAAAAGAATTTTTCTGGCTCCAAACTAATTCCAGATCTCTTAAGCATTTCAGGGCTAAGCCTGCCCTCGCTTTTAATGTAAATTATCATTCCGTCTTTTTCGAAATGCTTTTGAAAGTTTCTTGCGAAAGATAATGCGCAACTAGTTTTACCTCCTTCATTTATGCCTGTAAATCTGTGTGCGCCCGATGGAAGTCCTCCGCCTAGTGCCATGTCTAAGTTTAGGCTACCGCTAGAAATTTTATAATCTTCACAGTCAAAAAAATTGTAATGATATTTTTGATTATCTTTGTCAGACAAGAAATTTGATATTTGATCCGTAGTGTTAACTGTTTTTGTTTTAGCCATCTATAAAGTCTTTAATTGTTTTTGTCTTCTTCTTGTATATTTTATCCTCTCCAGCTTTTTCTCCAAGTTGAATCGTGTTTTTTTCTGGAATTTTGTATTTAAATTCTCTGTATTTTTTTCGTAACATTTTTAATCCAGCTTCTGTTTTTATCACCGCAAGGGAGGGGTATTTTTGCGGGCGCATCTTTGCCCAGAAGTCTTGGTCTGGAAAAATGGACATCAAGTCATTTAGTAGCTTCATTTCTTTTGCCCAGAAAATCCTTTTTTGATTCTTGGGCTCTACTACCAATTTCTTAATAAGGTCTCTTTTGTTTATTTTTTTCAATAAACATTATTTTATCACGAGATTGCCTAAAAGTCAAGATATAAAATTATATTCTGGTCGACTTTTCTTATAAGCTCTATTGTCTAGTCGCTCGTTCAGGTATTTTTTGATATTTGTATTAAAAACTTTTTGTAATAGCGGGCCTTGTCTTTGGGGGCATATTTCATCTATTTCGCAAGATATTGCTTGACAGTTTAAGATTTCTGATTCACTAAAATCGTTTTCTTTTATGAACTGATGAGTTCCCCCAAGGTTGGATTTCACTAATACCGCAAATTTTCCGTCGGGCATTTGTTTTTTAATAGTATAGCTATTTGTGTTCTTTTCTGCGAGTAGTTTAAGGTTTTCATTTTTTTCCTCAAGCTCTTTAATGTATTCAGAATTCTTTTCGTTTGAAGATTTTAATTTTTCAAATTCTTCCACAAGAGGCGATCTCGCGCTTAGAAAATCCTTTAAGTCATTAATTTCTTTTAGTTTTGATTGTATTTCTTCTCTGGTTTTGGATAATTCTAAGATATTATTAGAGCCTTCGTTTTTAATTGCTTTATATTCTTTGAAGATTTTTTTCATTTCTTCAAGATGTTGATTGGATTCAGACTCTTTTCTTTCTATTTCAGAGTGGCAATGCTGAAGGTCTGAGATTTCTTTTGATAATTGTTCTTTTTGGGAGTTTAGCATTTCAATTTCCAGGTCCAAATCTGAGTGGTCTTCTTTTTCAAGTTTTGACTTCTCGGCTTCTATTTTTAGTTTTCGCGCGGCTTCTTTGCTTTCTGAGATTTGTTGGTTATATTTCTTGATCTGATTTTCGCGGATCTCAATAAGCTCGAGTTCTTGATCTAGGTCTTTTTTTCTTTCTTCGAGTTGAAGTTCCTGCTCTTCGATTATTTTTGTCTCTATAGCAATTGATGATTGTTTTTGAATAATATCAGACTCTTCTATTTTCATAGATGGAAAATATTTTACAAGGCTGATATGTGCAGCAAGAACAAGGAGAATAGCAAGAGGGTCAAACACAAAAATTAATATAATTATTACAATTCTTACCGCTTGACCAAGATCAAATGCGACCCCGAAAATATCCGAGATTAATTCTGCGACATATTTAACTGGTCCTATTTCCGCCTCAAGCTGCATTGAGCCATCGTTATAGTCGAATTTTTCAACTTCAAACTGCTCTATTCGGTTTAATGCGTCGGTAATGTTTTTATTTAGGCCTTCTATGCGTTCCACAGATGAAGATGATTTATAAGAGTCTTCTTGGTAGCTTTCGATTTTTTTGCGAATGTCTTGAATTAATAATTGATTTTGATCCCGAGATTTAGAAATTCTTTCTTCTGCAGAGTTAATTTTTGATTCAAGAGAAGTTCTTTCTTGAACCTGGGATTGCTCAATTTCTTTTATTTTTTCTTTTTTGCTGGAAAATAATCCTCCTGATTTTGATTTTTCTTCATTTAAAATCGAATCTAATTCAGAGATCCTTAGTCTGGCATCAGAGATAATTTTATTGTCGATAGCTAAGTTTTTGTCGAGCTCTGCATTTATTTGTGCAATTTTTTGCTTTTCAATTTCTATATTATCTGAACTTTTATCCCCTTGTGATTCCTGTGCTTGCTTTTCTTGTTCGATTAATTCTTTTTGACGAGCAATGTAATCTTGCTCTCTTAGAATTTTAGAGTCAACTTGAGATATCATTGCTTGAGATTTTTGTGCCTGCTGCTCATGCTCAATATGGGACTTTGATAAAAATCCAAAAATACCCATGCTGGTTATGCCCATAAGTACGAAAATTGCAAATAGCAGATACCCTTTGATTGACCTTGGGGCGTTACCCCAGTTTTTATGTAGCCAAAGGGCCGCAATAATTTTTCCTATTTCTAAAGCTACCCCCATGCATACAACTGCATATATAGAGCCTGGGAAAATTGTAGCTAGTCCGATAATGCTAAAATACGCAGCAATACAAGAAATACTTAATGCTGAGATTAAGGTGGTAACCGCAAAGATCATTTTCTTAAGGTATTTGGTAGTTCGAGTTGGGCGGCTGTTTTTTGTTTGAGGGATCTACTATATTAATGTTTACTCTATTCGAGTTTGCATAGTATCCTCCATTATCATTTGGATAATACATTTTTTCGCCTTTTTGCGTTGCAGGACTTATTTCCTGTTGAGAAGGATAATTATATTGAGAAATATTTGTGTCTCTATTATCATTCGGATATCTGAAATTTGGGTCTGAGCTATTCATTTTCTATTTTGATTGTTATGACTTGTCCGTTGTCTAGTTTTATAACTTGGAATTGGGCTCCATCCTCAGGGCCACCAATTTCTTCGTATTTTTTAATGATGGTTCCTGGTATTTCGCCAAAGCTGGTCGTTACTATACATCTTTCTTCTTCATTTTTCATTAATAATATATACACGTATATAAAATATTTATATATTCATTAAAAGTCTAAAAGTTAACTTTCGACTTTACTTTAGACTTTGTGTGGACTTTCGTGTATTATACAAGATGAGCAAAAGGAAATATATCAAAAGGTCGGATTATTGGAATAAATTCGATAAGCCTAATCCTGATGTTCTGCAACAATCCTTGCACTCAAATGCTTCAGTCCCAATATCTTCTGGGGAGCCTTATTATTTAGAGTCAACTGCTAATTATAATAGGAACGCTCCAGCGGATGGATCAACTGGAAGTAGGAGAAATGCGATACATAAAAAAACAAAAGATTTTAGGTTCGCAAACATTGAGTCGGGATTGTTACCATATACTTATGGTTCCGATGGAGTAGATGTCAGGCAGGCTATTGAATTATGTCAGAAGGCATATGCCAATGTATCTGTTTTTAGAAACGCAATAGACGTAATGTCAGAGTTCGCTAACTCTAATTTATATTTAGAGGGAGGAACTAAAAAGTCTCAAGACTTTATATACAAATGGTTCGAGAAGATTAATTTATGGAATTTGAAGGACCAGTATTTTAGAGAGTATTACCGTAGCGGTAATATATTCCTGTATAGAGTCGACGGAAAATTTTCTAAAAGTGACTTCGAGAAATTGAGTAAAATATACGGTGCAAGCGCAAGTTTGGCTCCGGGTAAGTTACCTGTTCGCTACATTCTTTTAAATCCTTTTGATATAGTAGCAACAAGATCCAGCTCATTTGAAACAGGAGCTTACGAAAAACTTTTATCCGAGTATGATTTAGAGAGATTAAGAAATCCCAAGACAGAATACGATAAAGAAATATTTGATTCACTGGATCCCGAAATTAAGGAGAGAATAAAATCTGGTCAGTATAACTCAGATGGCTTGAAGGTGAAGTTGGATTCTAATCAACTTTTGTATTCTTTTTATAAAAAGCAAGACTACGAACCTTTTGCTATACCTTTTGGGTATCCAGTGTTGGATGATATTAATTTCAAGATCGAGCTTAAGAAAATAGATCAAGCTGTTTGCAGAACTATAGAAAATGTCATACTTCTAATAACTATGGGGGCGGAGCCTGAGAAGGGTGGGATTAATCCTCATAATATGCAGGCTATGCAAAATCTTTTCAAAAATGAAAGTGTTGGAAGGGTTCTCGTGAGCGATTTTACTACAAAAGCTCAATTTGTTATACCTGACATAAGTAAGGTTGTTGGACCGGCAAAATACGAGGTTATTAATAATGACATAAAAGAAGGTTTGCAAAATATTATCGTTGGAGACGAAAGATATAGTAATACTCAGGTGAAGGCTCAAATATTCTTAGAGAGACTTAAAGAATCTAGGAATGCTTTTATATATGACTTTCTTCAGCCGCAGATAAAGATGGTCTGCAAGAACTTAGGGTTTAGGAAATATCCTATTGTTAAGTTCGAAGAAACAGATATAAAGGATGAGGTTCAATTGCAGAGAGTCGCAACAAGATTAATGGAGCTAGGAATACTTACTCCAGAGCAAGGAGTTAATGTTATAAAGAAAGGGGCATACCCTAATTCCGAAGAGCTTGTTCCTGCCCAAAAAGAGTTTATAGAAAATAGAAAAGAGGGCATGTTTAATCCTATAGTTGGTGGAGTGCCAATGATTGAGGATGATGCAGGGGGCGATTCTATTCCTGAGGTTAAAAGCCGCCAGGAAGTTGGTAGACCTGTAGGCACTTCAGAAATACCTCAAGAGAACTCTAGCGCAAAGGAAGAGATGTATAGCAGAGAAGATCTTCAGGATGTAATTTATGAGTCGGAGAAGTTAAGAGAGTTCGCTTATGCGGAAATGAAAAAAAGTTCAGGCAAGAAAAGGTTAAGTAAGGCTCAAAAATCTTTATTGGATGAGCTTTGTAAATCTGTGATTATATCTTCTGAAAATGATGACTGGGAATCTTGTTTGTCTGATTGCATAATTAATCGAGAAAAAATTGGTTCTTTGGGTCAATTGAGTGGAGTTTCTGATATAGCATCTGAACATAATTTGGATCTATACTCAGCTTCACTTCTTTATCATAGCAAGAAATAGGGTTATAAAATGGGAGCGTTTGAAACCTTTGTAAATGCTAATTTAGGTATCAGGAAGCCTTTGATATCTGACGCTGGACATCCTTCGGGAAGTCTCCAGGCTGCGGGTATAATAGGTTCGCAATATATAGATTCTTCTACAAATGAATTGTACGAAAAAACTGGCGAGAATAATATTCTAGATTGGAAATTCATAAGGGTTTTGGGTTCTGCGCCCACAAGTACCGGAATTGTTACCACTAACGAGCTTCAGGTCGCTTCGGGTGAATTAGATTTAAAAATTCAACAGACGGGACTTTCTTTAAATAATCAGATATCTGGTGTTCAGTCTCAAATTTCTAATGCAGAAAATCAAACGCTTTCTTATTCATTCTCTATTCCTAGCGGGGCTTATAGAGAGGCGATTTCATTTAATTCTCTTGGTAATACAGTAAATTACTCAAGCGCTCCTACGGTTGTAACATCGATGAGATTTAATTCTTTACCTGAATATATTTATTCTCATGTAAATTATAATATAACAAATACAGGATTTTATGTAGCCTTTACTGATGAAATTGATAGTAATGATGCATTTTTGGATATTATAATTAATTCGGAATCATCCAACATATCTTAATAAAAATAGTGTAACAAAATAGAATGACTACAAAAAATTTAATTCCAAGAAACAGTGGCGAGGGAGAGATAGGTTTAGCCTCGAGACCCTGGGGCATTGCTAATTTTAAAACGGGGGAGTTTGATGATTCTCTTAAAGTAAATGGATTAAATGTAGTTAATGAGTACAATTTAAATCAAACTGGTGCGTCACTAAAATCAGATATCGATCAAATTAGCGGGGCTTTAGCGGATCTCGAGGAAAGTCCCAGTATTGCGATATTGTCTGGCAACTTAAATCAAACTGGTGCGTCACTAAAATCAGATATCGATCAAATTAGCGGGGCTTTAGCGGATCTCGAGGAAAGTCCCAGTATTGCGATATTGTCTGGCAACTTAAATCAAACTGGCGAATTAATTCAATTACAAATTGATCAGATTGTTAGCGGGGGAGGGTCCGCTAATTATTCCACTCTCCAGGTCACCGGTAGTAGTCAAATTGGGCAAAATTTAACTGTTTCTGGAGATACCCTTCTCAATGGATTAAATGTAATAGGAGACCTTCATGTTTCTGGCAGAATTTTCCAAAGCGGCAATATATTTGAAGGAGGAGGCGCGGGTGGCTCAAATTATTCTTTCCAGACAAACCTTTCTTCCGGTCAGTCTGTATATAGCATTACTTATCCAACAACTTTTGTTGCTCCGCCCAAGATATCTACTACCCTCGAAATAGATGGAGACGGACCTATTATACCTTATGCTATATCTGGAATTGGCACAAGCTCGTACAGTGTCATCTTTTCTAAAGTGATACCGAATAATAACTACACAGTTCAAACTTTATTCGGTGGATCGGGACAATTTACTTCGTTTGCTGGAACCGGTGATGCAAGTTATTCCACTCTCCAGGTCACTGGTGGCACTCAAGTTGGGGGAAATTTGACTGTTTCTGGGGGCGCTATTATTAAAGGTGATTTGACTGTTGAGGGTAATAATATATTTGCGCAAACCTCAACTGTCTTAGTTGAGGATAAAAATATAGAGTTAGCTGTTCCTGCCAGCGGTCAAGCTCCTTCTGATGTGGCCGCAGATGGAGGAGGAATAACTTTAAAGGGGTCTACAGATAAAACTATCACATGGACACAGCTAACTAATTCTTGGGATTTTAGTGAAAATATCGGAGTTGGAGACGGTAAATATATTTTTACGGATACTCTTCAAGCTAGAGATTTGGATGGACTTCGGTTGGCTGATGGCTCAGCAAATTTAGGAATATTTATCAAGGATGGAGGTAACGTAGGTATCGGCACTACAAATCCTGATAGTAAATTACATGTAATAGGAGACCTTCATGTTTCTGGCAGAATTTTCCAAAGCGGCAATATATTTGAAGGAGGAGGCGCGGGTGGCTCAAATTATTCTTTCCAGACAAACCTTTCTTCCGGTCAGTCTGTATATAGCATTACTTATCCAACAACTTTTGTTGCTCCGCCCAAGATATCTACTACCCTCGAAATAGATGGAGACGGACCTATTATACCTTATGCTATATCTGGAATTGGCACAAGCTCGTACAGTGTCATCTTTTCTAAAGTGATACCGAATAATAACTACACAGTTCAAACTTTATTCGGTGGATCGGGACAATTTGTTTCTGCCGGCTCCGCTGGTGGCTCTGGATTATGGAGCTTAGCAAATTCTCAGAATATATATTATACAGGTGGAAATGTTGGTATTGGCACTACAGCTCCTGCTGCAACTCTAGATATAGATGGGGGAATTCAGTTTGCTGGACACATATTACCCGCAGCCAATTCTCAATATGATTTAGGTTCTGCAGAGAAGAAAATTAGACATTTATTTCTGAGTAGTAATTCTCTGTATATTGGCGGAGAGGGAGATAATACAGGGGTTAGCATTTCTGCGGATAGTGGGGATAGAATAGTTTTTCCAAGCGGAATTAGTTTTGGTGGACAATCAATCATAAATGACGGCGCAACATTTATTGGATCAGAAAATCAAGGATTTACTGTAAGAAATTCATCTAATGATAAGGATAACTTGATTATAAAAAATGATGCGACTGCTTATTTTCGAGGTTTTGTTGGAATTGGCACCAGTAATCCAGGCGCCCCATTAGACATTGAAAGTACTAGCGATAACATGATTCAACTGAATCAAGGAGCTGGTGCACCGTGGAATTATCTATCATTTTCCCAAGAAAATATCTTAAAGGGTGTTGTTGGAAGCATAGGTTCTGATAATCAAACCTTAAGTGGAGCTTTGTCTCTTACCGCATATAACGGAGAAAACTTAACGTTTCGAACTTCTGCGGGGGTAAGCGCTGAAGCTGCTCGAATGACAATACTAAATTCTAATGGCAATGTTGGTATTGGTACTTCGAATCCTAGTTCAAATCTTGAGATCAAAGGGGGTTCGCAACCATTTGCTATTTACGATTCGAATGATGAGCAGAAATTGCGCATATATACTGCTAGCAATGGAACTGTCGTAGCATTGACTGATGGGGGAAATGATATTATTCGATTGGACGGTAGGATTGGTAGTCCAAACGATTCTTATTTTAACGGTGGCAATGTTGGTATTGGAACGACTAATCCTAGTGAAACTCTTGAGGTTCGCACCATAGCTGCTGCAGGTACTGGTCAGGCAGGACGAACCGCAAAATATAATGCAATGTCAATCTTCACAGAAACCAATAGCTTTACTCCTTATAACGGTTTTGGTGGAGGAATTGTATTTAATAATCAAACATATTTTAATGGGGATGTTTATACGAGCGCTGGAGTTTATGGAGGAATTGGCGATAATTCAGTTCTCAGTGGTGTGGGTGGACACCTCGCTTTTCACACATCAGATACAAAAACTGGTGATCTTACTGAAAAAGTGCGAATTGGCCCTGATGGCAATGTTGGTATTGGTACTACGGTTCCTTATTATAAATTAGATTTAGTTGCTAACGATAATCAATATGCCGCGCGCCTATCTAGCTTGATCAATCCCAATCCTTTTGGCCTTGTAGTTCAATATAATTCGGGGTTTAGTCCAACCGCTGGTAATTATTTTATAGATTGTGTGCTGGGTAGCACTAAGAAGTTTAGCGTTGAATCAAATGGAACTGTTAGGGCTAATGGTACTCAATTAACCTCTGATGATCGCGTCAAGCATAACGAAGAGATTATTACTGGGGCGATTAATGCTATTCAAAAAATCACTCCTAAAAGGTACATAAAAACAAGTAAAATTTACGATCACGATCACAACTTTGAACTTGATTTTAATGGTAATCCAATCGATGAAAACGGCGAGCTTGTTCCTCATAAAATTGAAGCGGGTGTGATAGCTCAAGAAGTTTTGGGGGTTGATGAATTAAAATTTACGGTGGGGCCAGAATTAATTAACGAATCAGGTGATCTTACTTCTTTGTATTCTTTAGATTATAATAGTTTATCCGTTTATGCTATAGCAGCAATCCAAGAACAGCAAAAAATGATCGAAGACCTAAAACAAGAAATCCAACAACTTAAAAATAATTAAAAATGAAAAACTTATCATCATCAGAGGCTGAATTTTCAGTAATAAATGCCGATAATTCAGATGGACTACAACTCAAAGCGGGAAGCAATTCAGGAATATTTATTAAACAAGGGGGGATTGGCATCGGCACGCAAAATCCCGTTTACCCATTGGATCTAGTAGGAATTTTTCGTGTATCGAGCGGCCAATCTTGGTTTAGGCAAGACAGCACCACATCAACTATTTATGCGCAACAATATGGCTCTGGACCCGTTGGTATATTTCTGGGTGGTGACGTAGGTATTGGAACTGCAAATCCCGATAGTAAATTACATGTAGTTGGCGACCTTCATGTTTCTGGTAAAATTTTCCAAAGCGGCAATATATTTGAGGGAGGGGGCGGAGCTGGAGCTAGTACGCCAACCTATAACACGCTTAACGTCACGGGCAGCACTCAAATTGGGCAAAGTTTAACTGTTTCTGGGGATACTTTTATTGATGGAGATCTCACGGTAAAAGGAGATAGTTTTGTTATCGAAACAGAAACTTTAAGAATTGAAGACAAAAACATAGAACTTGGAACAACTTCTACGGGTACAGCCACTGATGTAACCGCAGATGGGGGTGGAATTGCTTTGCACGGAGACACTTTAAAAACCATTGCTTTCGACAATTCTACAAAATCTTGGATTTCTAGTGAAAATTTTGGCACAGCGAACGGAAAACATCTATTCACAGACAGCCTTTTTGCTAGAGATTCAGACGGACTTCGATTAACTGATGATGCAGGTAGCTTGGGCATTTTTATTGCAGATGGTGGACATGTTGGTATTGGTAACAGTAATCCAAACGCCCCATTAGACATTGAAAGTACTAGCGATAACATGATTCAACTGAATCAAGGAGCTGGTGCACCGTGGAATTATCTATCATTTTCCCAAGAAAATATCTTAAAGGGTATTGTTGGAAGCATAGGTTCTGATGATGAAACCCTAAGTGGCGCTTTATCTCTTACTGCATATAACGGAGAAAACTTAACGTTTCGAACTTCTGCAGGGGTAAGCGCTGAAGCTGCTCGAATGACAATACTAAATTCTAATGGCAACGTAGGTATTGGAACTGCAAATCCCGATAGTAAATTACATGTAGTTGGCGACCTTCATGTTTCTGGTAAAATTTTTCAAAGCGGAAATATATTTGAAGGAGGAGGCGCGGGTGGCTCTGGATTATGGAGCTTGGCAAATTCTCAGAATATATATTATACAGGTGGAAATGTTGGTATTGGCACAACGGATCCGTATGGTAATCAATGTAAATTGGATGTATATTCTTCATTGGGCGACTCTTGCGTTCACGTACGAAATGCTGCGCAGGAATTAAGGATAGATCAGAATAGCATAAGGTCTTACACTAATAACGATTTGAGTTTTTTCTCCTCTGGAAATCAGGGACAATTATATTTAAAGAAAGACGGTAAGGTTGGTGTTGGTACTACGACTCCTAATGCGAACCTTGATGTAGTTGGCAATAATAATGTAGCAGGTTCCGAAGGCTACATTAAAATCAGTAATAATACACATGGTGACGCTGGTTATATAGGTTACGCCCCTGCGTTAGTAAATGGTTCAAATAGCCAGCAACTTGCAATAAGGTCGGCTGCGAGCGGAATAGTATTTTCTGTTGGGAGTAACGAAAAAATGCGCGTTGATTCTAATGGCAACGTAGGTATTGGTACTACAAATCCAGATGGCCAGCTACATGTGCAATTTACTACAGGTGCATATGCTATCTTGGATTATGCTAGCAAAGGGTATGGCGGCACTACCAGTAACGAGGTTGCGTTTACCTATGGTAATAAACTACATCTTGGTGCGGTAAATAGCTCAAGCAACCCTCAAGTTACCATGTCACTTTTAAAAGATGGCAAGGTTGGTATTGGTACGGTGAGTCCGGCTCAACAACTAGATGTATATGGAAATATTGCGGTTAATGGAAGCACTGTTCATACTTCGGACGATAGAATCAAGCATAACGAACAGTTGATCACCGGAGCGCTATCTGTACTTGATAAAGTGACTCCGAAAAAATACATTAAAACGCTTGATATGTATGAGGCTGACCACAATTTCGACTTAGATGAAAATGGTTTGCCAATTGATGTTAGTGGAAACCTGGTGGAACACAATATAGAGGCCGGAGTTTTAGCTCAAGAAATTTTAACAATACCAGAACTCGCATTCGCGGTAACTCCCGAGAGAATCGGAGAAAGCGGTGTTGTTGCAGGGCCACACGGATTGGATTACAATAGTTTATTTGTGTATTCCATTGCGGCAATCAAGGAGCAGCAAAATTTAATAGATGAATTAAGGTTAAAAAATAATAATCTTGAATCAATAGTTTCTGGATTAAATAATGATCTTCAATCTATAATTTCTGGATCTTCAAATTAATCATTAAGTTTTTTTTGATTTTTTGTTATCAATTCAAATATTTGTGCTCTCATGTTTTTATCTGAGTAATACCATCTGTACATTGCGTCATTTTTGATTTGATTGATTTGATTATTCATTTTTGATATTTCTTTTTTTAATTGAGAGATAAATTCTGGGGTAATTGTTTTTATTTTTACATTTAGCTCTAGTGCTACTTGTAATATTTTCCTGAAGTTTCCATTTTGCTTTCCTTGAACTGCTTCGTTATAGAGGTCAAGCTTTTCCTCGGCGTCGTCTTTGGATAGATTTTTATTTAGATCTGGGTGTGTTTGACGAACAATTTCTCTGAATAAATTATTCATTTCATCATTTGACAGCTCAGTGGATTTATCTTTTTTATCTGGAACTGACTGAAATGGATGTTCGATATTTTTTTCACTACAATAAGCGAGCATCTCTGCGATAAACTGTCTTCTTATGGAATCAAATTCGGTTACTAATTCTTCATGCTCAATATTTAAATAGATTGCTTGATGTCTAAGCTTTTTGAATTGCTTACTCAATTCTTTTTCTGCAATGGATTTTTGATATTTTACTGGCAAATTTTCTTTTGAAAATTTTTTGTTTTCTGGACGATGCTTTCCGAGTTCATCCTTTTCTTTGGAAAATAATTTTTTAAACAAATCTTTTGGGTTCATATTTTATTTTACACGCAAAAAAAAGGCGATCCCGAAGGATCGCCAGAAGATAAATAATATCTTTCTCGTTAGAATCAGTCTGCAACCGATGCGAAGATTTCAACTGTGTAGTTAGCTGAAGGCAATGCATCTGCGAATGATACTGTGCATGCGCTTGTCGAAACAGCTGTAACCATGCATGCGATAATTGGGTCGCTTGCACTTGTGCTTTTAAGAACTGCGATGACAGCTGGTGTACTGTCGAAGGTACGGCCGAATGAAATCGAACCGGAATCTTGTGCGGAGGAGCTTTGAGAGACAGATTTAGCAACAACGTCATTTCCTTGGTCTTGAGCGTGAAGACTCGAGATGTCTACGCTAAGATCGGATTCGTTTGTTACGTCTTGAGCGTGAAGGCTCGAGATGTCTACGCTAAGATCGGATTCGTTTGTTACGTCTTGAGCGTGAAGGCTCGAGACATCAACGCTAAGATCAGACTCATTAGCTACGTCAACAGCTTGAAGGCTGGAGATGTCGCTGTCAAGACTTGCGTCTTTTGTTGAGCGATTGAACTCTTCAGTTGTAAGTCCAGCTTGAAGGCTGGAGATATCGACGCTAAGATCGGATTCGTTAGCTACGTCAACAGCTTGAAGGCTGGAGATGTCACTGTCAAGACTTGTGTCTTTTGTTGAACGAGCGTTTGCTTCGTCTGTGATTCCAGCTTGAAGACTGGAAACGTCAACGCTAAGATCAGACTCATTCTTTACATCAACAGCTTGAAGGCTGGAGATGTCTGTATCAAGACTTGTGTCTTTTGTCGAACGAGCGCTCTCTTCAGCTGTGATTCCAGCTTGAAGGCTGGAAACGTCAACGCTAAGATCAGACTCGTTTTTTACGTCAACAGCTTGAAGGCTGGAGATGTCTGAGTCAATCGAGGCACGAGACATGTGTGTTGTACTACCATCTGCACTTTTGATTTCAAAAGCACCAGGAGTACTCGATTCAAGGCGGAGATTACCGCCAAGATTTAATGTTTCGGTACGGAAGATTTTTGCCATACAATAATTATATACCGGTCAAAAATAAAAATGGGAACTACGAATTGTTCCAGTAGCTCATGAATATTTTCTTTAATTGATGCGGGTACGCCATGAAATGTAATATAAATGTCTCGCTGTTAACTAATCTTGGATCTGTATTGAATTCGTTCATTTCAAAAATTTTTCTATTGAATCCTGCTTCATCTGATTTTTTTAAAATTCCACAAAGAACTTCTTGATCTCCTCCGCTTGAATAGAGCGAGGATTTGTCTCCATTAAAGTCGCGCCATCTTTTGATTAAGTTTTTTGTATAGGTATGAGATTTAAAAAATAACACGCCGCTATTTAACATGGAGTTGCCGCCAATGTCTTTCGTGGCTAAAATAAACTTTTTTGGTGATTTGCTTATTATTTCCTCGAGTTTTTTATTTGGGTTAAAGATTAATGTGTCAGAATCCATCCATATTATGTATTCGTGGTCATCAATATGATTTAGTAGCGCTTGAGCCTTGGACCAGTTTGGGTTAGATTTTTTTTCAAGTTTTTCGCGGTAAATATAAAATGTATAACCTTGTTTTTCGCAATATTCTTTTATGGAGTTTTCTGAGTGCGTTGCATAATCTGCTATTTCTTTCGTGTACAAACTAACTATTGCAATTTTTTGATTAGCATTATATGTGTCAAATTTATTCTCGGGCGGTTTTAATTCAGGTATTTCGTGAGCAATATAATTGAAGAAATTATAATCTTTGAAATTTTGCCATTGATTTTTTAAGCTAATAAATTCTTTAGCTTTTTCACTAAGTGAGAAGTTTGTGTTTTTAGTTTCCAAATTAATTGATTCGTGTTTTTTTCTGGTATCATCATTCCAATGGGTGACGTTGTAGTGGTTATAAAAATCTGCTTTATCTTTTTCAAATTGTTCCATCGAGAAATCAGAATTTTTGTTTCTGAATAAAATGTGATTACCTGGGCCTGACTCGCGGTATGTTTTCATATGCTGGCAATTGTCAATCTTACGACGAATGTTTTGAAAATACTCTTCGTTTTTTCCTCGTTCGACAGTTTTACCGCTTAACATTTGACTAACTGAATGCATGTAAGAATATACTGCTAGGAAGAATAAATTTTTACCTTCTCTACGATATTTTAAGTTATTTGCAATCGCTCGGCCGATTAAAGGGTTTTTTGGGCAAGTTAAAATAAAATCTTGAGAGAAATCAATATCTTGAAATGTAGGTAAAACTATTTTGCTTTTGGGGTTTATTATTTCAGATAAGGGCGTATCGATATATCTATCAATATCGATGTAAAGTCCTCCTTCTTGATAGGTTTTTAAAAGCCTCCAGAGGTCTGTTTTTTCGGTAATTTTTTTATTTTTAATTAGATTCCAGTCTTCTAGGCTAATTGAGTCACGCAACATTTTATCGATATCTTCGTCGTTGTAAATTTCCATCTCCCAGCCTGGATTTAGTTTTAATAAATTAGCGATTCCTTTTTGAATTAATGGTTGGTTGGAAGTGATTACATTTTCGTCTTTCCACGATATGTGGATTTTGTTTGTAATTTTTTTACTTTTAAGTTCTTGCAAAAACGGGAATTCTATCTCTTCCTTTACCCACCAATCTAAGCTATAATCATTCCTATTGACGCAGTTCGGGAAATCTAGGCCTTTTATTGGATATGCGCAATCTAGCTCGCTCGAGCAGACGCCCTTTCTAATGAAAGAAATTTCCATAACGCTTGGGACTTCAAATTTTCTTTCCACCCAATTATTTGCATGCATGTGAAAGATGTCATAATATTCTAAAATTAATTCTAATACATGGTTCTTGTTTTCGTAGTTGTAATAATTAGGATTATTTAATCCATGAAACTCAATGCACATCATGGAGAAACAGTCATTTATTAATTTTATATTTTTTTCAATTACTGGATATTCGTGGCCCTCGATATCCATTTTTAAAATCATGTTCTTTTTATTGATGTTATTGTTTATCGACAAATGTGAGCGTAAATTATCTGCAGTCAAGTTTTCTTTTTTGAATACAAGTCTTGGATTTTTTGATTGTTCTCGCTCAATTGTGCCGTCAAACATAAATACTGTCTTGTTATTATTAGCGCACTCTGCATCAAATGAGTCAGAATTTTCTGAATCATCTATTCCATAAGAATATACTGTATCGCAATCGTTAAATATTTCTTGAAGTAATACATAGCCTCCATCTCCCTCTGCGCCAATTCTTTTTTTGATTAGATTAGTTTTTAGAGGTATCAATAATTCGGTGAGACTTTTATTGTTTGATAATTTTTTATTTTTGTTCAACTCAAACTTTTCTTGTGCATATCTCAAATCTGAATTCTTATCTATTTCCGTATTGTCATTTTCTTCGTGCAGTTGATATGCCATTAAGGGGTTTAAGTGGTAAATAGAGTCTGGGGAGGAAAATATTTTATTTTTATTAAAAAAGTTTTGCATGAAGTTGTCTAGGGCTTGGTCTATCCCTTGTTGTTCTGCCCATTGGCATAAGAGGGAGGCGGCTTGTTTACTTAATATATATGAGCTTGCATTCATGTGCCAAAAATGATCGTCCTTAGAGAAGAAGCTGTTTCTTTTAATATTAAAAAAATAATCGTTATGCTTTTGTAGAACTTTGTGATAGTGAGGCTTATTCCATGGCTGGCAACCACCTAGGTATATTAGGTTGTAATCGCTGGGTATGTGCCTGCTGAAAACTTGATTCCAGAAGTTGGTAAATCCATTTTTAAAAACCGCGTCGTCTTCTAGTATTAAGTAATTATCAGCACCTTTATCTAATGTCAAGCGTTTCCATAATCTGTAATGGCTAAGGGCGCACGCTATTTCTGCTTTTGTGAATTTTTCTAGATTTTTACCAAATATTTTTTCTATTTCTTCGTTCAACTCTAGGTTTTTTGCGTCAATAGCAGGAAACCTTTCTGCTGAAAATGGTAGATTTTTGTTTATATGTTCTAATCTATCTTTTCGACGATCGAGGTTTATAAAAAAAGCTTTACTTATTTTATTTAATGTCATCTATTAACTTGGAATATATGTTTATATTTTTATCCTCGAATGGGCTGAATTGCTTTAGGCAGGAGCGAGCTTGCTCGGTGTATTCATTTAGGGTTTTTTCGTGATTGAGTATAGCATTATAAAGTTGATTTGCTCCCATTTTAATATCGTGCTGCTTGTAGTAATAACCTACATCACATAAGCTTGGACAATTGTGAATTAGTGGAAGGCCCATGTAGAGTTGCTCGAAATTAGCGTAATTAAATTCACAATCATTCTGATGACTAACTATAGTACTACCAAATTTACTTAATGCGTCCAGGGATCCCCATCTGTTATTAAAAAAGCAGAAATCTTTTTTGTTTAAAATGTTTAATCTTTTTGCAAAATTTTCAAAATACTTTCTAGATCTTATTCTTTCAGCGCAAAAGATGTTGATCGCGCTTAATGTATTTTGCCTTTCTGTTTCTAGTCTCTCGCAAATCATTAATGGAACAAGGCATGTTTTTACGGGGTTTATGTTTGGTTCAAAAACACAAACTTTATTTGCGTAGTCAGCCTTAAAGAAAGGGTTTAGGTTTTTTCTCTTCAAATCTTTTATTTTATCCTGAACGAAAGACGGTTCCCAAATCATGGGGGTAATAACGACATTATCTATTCCGTAGTAGGTCTTTATATATTCGATTCCTGAAGCGTGATGAGGTAGAATCCATAATTGGTCAACATATTCGCTAACATTTTTGGGATTTAACTGTATTTCATAATTCTTATATCTTTCGTCAAATAATAGATTATGTGTGTCTATATATAATTTATGACCAAAATGAGATATGATAATTTTTAGATTTGGGTTTCGTTCTTTAAGTTCTTTATATGTTTTAAGTGGAATATCATAGCCTGCGATAATTAATATATCAAGATTTTCGCTTTTATCTGAAATGAGATCTTGCAACAACATTCCCTGGTGATTGAAGTGCATTCTATTTTTTGGAATGTCTTTAGTAATGTAATAACATTCATGACCTATTCTTTTAAATAAATCATAAAGAAAAACTATATTTTGTTGCATTCCGTTTGCCCAAAAAGCAATGGACATATCAAGTGTGATTCCTATTTTCATGACAATAATTTTTTATATTTTTCTATAACAAGTGGGTTTTTGGGTGAGTATCGATCTAAAATGATCTGCGATTGTTTTTTGTATTCTTCTAAATTTTGATCGTGGTAAGTTAGCGCAAGCCTGAGGGCGTCTGCACCTTTTTTGGTGTCATATTCAGGGTAATAATATCCAGCGCCCTTAATGTACTCAGAGTTATGAACTAGCGGAATATTGAAGTATAGGGCCTCTAAGTATGTATAATTTAATCCGTTAAGCAGTTGATTTGAGAGAGAGACGCTTACGTCTTCGGAGAATACTTTGCTGATCGTTGTTCGAGATAAGTAGTTAATTAATCCTGCTTTTTGGATTTCTAATTGCCACATTAAGGCTTTAAAATAATTCTTATCTCTTAGTTTTTGAGAACAATAAACATTGCATTTATTAAATAAATCTTTACTTTGGGAATATAGCTCCTCAATTATCATTATTGATGGCAGGCAGTGTTTAGTTACATTTAAATTTGGTTCAAATATTCCTATGTTTTTTTCTTTATCTTTTGAGTAAAAGCATGTTTTTCCTTCTTTATTCCAAATTTTTTCATGAATATCCATGTATTTAGGATCCCATATATATGGAATTTCAAAAACTTTTTCCGATTTGTAGTATGTTTTGAAATACGGTACTGAGAATTCATAATGAGGTGACAACCAGTTTTCGTCAACTCTATAATCAATCAAGGGGCGAGTATGATCCCAGTTAGACTGTTCTATATCTGCCAACAATCTATTACCGTAGTGAACATATATATTCTTGCATTTTGGGCAAATGTCTTTGATTGTATCTATACTTTTCTTCGATAAAACCCAACCGGTTTGTAGTACTGCGTATAGGTCTTGGCAGTACTCAGGTATTTCGTGTTGTTCGAGTATTAATGTGTCTGTCGGCGGGTCTATGCATTCTTCTACGTTATGGTTAACTACAATTAAGGGGGTAAATCCTATATCTTTTAGAAGCTCAGAAAGGAAAACTATATTCTGCTGTAAGCCGTTTGAGAATATACCTTTTTTGAAATTGGCGGTAAGCAATATATTCATAATTATGATTTACACGATAATTATTCAGAAATTATAAATGTTGCTGGATTTAATACTGAAGTATTTGCAGAGCGATTAAGTTTGTCTAGATTAAATACAAAACCTCCATCTGTATCGGTTACCCCAAGAGAGTTACAAACTGTAAATTTATTATTTACATCGTAGGTATTATTGAGCTGAATTCCGTCTGCGTACGACTGGTATGTGTAAATTGTTCCTCCATTCGCAGCCGTACCTCCTTCGGATACATTTTCAAAATTTAAATTACTTACATTAGAAACAGTGGTTCCTATCGGAGCTAATCCTGCCCCTAAGCTTGTTGGGGAAGCTATGATTGTTCTTTCTTCAAAACCTTCTAATGTATAGGTTGGATTTGTAGAAATTGAGGTTGTTGATATGTTTGCTAGATTTGTTGCGGACACCTGCCAATTAAATGTACCTTTTGTATCTGAGTCTGTGACCGTGATTGAGTATGAGTTACTATTTTTACCTGTGCCCGAACTATTTTGAGTAAGTGAAGACGGATTAGTTTGGCTCGAGTCGGTTCCAAGTGTTGGATTGCTAAGCATTAATTGAGAGCTAACTAAATTAAACTGATCAGAAATTCCTGCAGCAGAACTACTTAATTTTGATGCGAGATTTGTGATTGATAATATTAATGGGGTGTTTGCTATATTTACAATTTTATATGATTCAATTGTGGCGCCATTTGATAATTTTGTTGCAGATATTTTAAAATTATTAACTCCGCCATCACCGTCAATATTGTATCCACCATTTAGGTAGTCTGTATTTTTATTTGCTTCAAATGTTGTTGAATTTGAAATTGTAAGCTCGGAGTTTGGAGAGGAGTATGAGATTGTATCAAAATTTGATACAGAGTTTGAGACTGTCGCTGACTCTGTTGATTTAATCGCTTGTTGGGAGGCCGGGTATGTTACAGAAGAAATCTGAACTAATGGTATGCTTGCGTTGTTTATTTCTGCTGAATTTGTGGATGTAAATGTGTCGCTGGTGGTGCTGAAGTTGTTTCTTGCTCTAAAGTCAGCCGTTTGACTTCCGTCTCTAGATCCATCTCCAAGTGTCCCGAAGACATTGATCGGTACTATGAATTTAAAGCTACCATCGCCTAGTGTTGTTTTGGTATAGGAAGAAATGTATGATGTTTGAGAGCCGTCAGAAAGTCCGTTGTTTAATACTGATATAGATATATCGTTTATTGATACCCCATTTCCGTCGATATAAACCTCTGATTCAACCGTATCTCCAGCTTTCAACTCCCCTGTTCCTATGATATTAGGGGATGTTGCTGAACTAGCAGTTTGATTGACAGTTGCTCCAGTTATAACTGGACCGTTAGCTATTTTAATTTTTACGTTTTCTGTGTCAGTTGCTCCATTTCCTGTCCTGTAGACATATATTGTTAAATTGTCTGAGTTATTATATATACCACTAACATATGATACTGTTTTGCTTGTTTCGAAAAGATTTTTATTGTTTATTGAGATAAGATTATCCAGCTCTGTATATTGAATAAAATCAGTTCCACTATTCCAATTACTAATTGAATTTGATAATATGACTGATTCCCCTTCTCTTAATCCATCAGATCTACCGTTGTAGTTGGTAGGGTCCGTGGCTGATATAATCGGGTATGTTTGATCTAAATCTCTTGTGCCACTTCCGTGGGTAAATGAATCTGATCTTATAGCTTGTCCTGTTGATCCAAAGCTGTTTATTGCTTGAATAGCTACTCCCTGAGATCCATTATTTGAAGATACCGTAATTGGTATCGTCGCTCTATAGGTTCCGCTAATATTTGATAAGGGGTAATTCGTGAACCCTATTTCTTCTGCTATTCCTGAGTTTAAAACTTTAATTAGAGATACATCATTTGTGTTAAAGTCTGCATAGACATTTATTTGATCTCCTTGTTTTAGGTGGGTCGACCCTAGTAGTTCGCCAGGCTTGGCTGTTGCATTTTCTATTGAATCTATAAATATATTGGTTGCCTCGGGCCCTGCTCCTAATTCATTTAGGGGTAATGTGATTGTTCTGTTATTTGCTCTGCCGGTTATAGCATTCAAGCCTACTGCGTTAAAGTTATCTATGTAACCAATAAATCTTCTTGTGTGAGAGCCGAGTTCCTGTATGTTTTGAAATGGTATTTTTTGGTCATTAATGTAAGCCTCACCCATGTAGTCATCATTAGGTCCATCCCACTGGAGTTCCACCCTTAGGTCTGCTGCCGAGGCTACCGTGACACCTGATAGATATAAGTTGGTGCTCGGGGTTTGATAGAAGGTTTTTTCAGTAATTCCGTTATTATCAGAAACATCGGAAAAGAATAAAAATTCTGCAGACCCCGACAATGTTTGTTCTATGGTAGTTCCACCTCCTCCAAGTAGACCTGTAATCTCTACGCCATTAACTGTTAGTCCATTTGTGAAATTACCACTAGCAAATTCAACGTCATCTGTGGTTCTTACATTTTGGTCCATGGAGACAAGTAGTCCGCCGAAATACAAATTATCAAAAACACCTGTTGCCCAGGCTTTTTGTATTTTACCTACTCCGCCTTCACCGCTGTTTCTTGGAACTAGATTTCTTGTAGCCATCTATTTTATTACACTATTGATTATTAAAAGGATATTTCATCCGTAAAAGCTTCTGGGCCCGTATTGTATCTCCAAAAATTATTTCTTAATTCTAGATCTGTTTGATTCCTTAAAATCCACATCGTGTCCGAAATTAGCGGGGAATTGCTAGGAACTAGATCGCCATCACTATCTAATTCAAAAGCTTCTTCCCCTGCGTATTGACCATTTGAGTCAAAAAGGGTATGTATTCTATAATTATCATTTGGAAGCCTTTCTGGAAACACTACAAAGTAAGAACCTGTGTTTATTCCTGATACTATATAGTCAACTATCTTCCCTTCACCTGTAACTTCTAGTGTGGAATTGATTTTAGGTATAGAATCAAAAGAGGATGGAAATGTTATTTCGTAGGTGAAATCTCCCGAATTTAAATCTGTAAAAAATGAATAGGTTTGTCCGTCGGCCTCTAGCTCACCTACTGTAACTGCGAGATTATCAATTCTTTCTTGTAATCCTGATATTTGAGCGTCGTGAATTTCATCTTTAGCTAGTAGCCCTGAGATTGCAGGGTATATGTCTACCCCGTTCACTATTAAAGGGCCTGTTACATTAAGCACTTCAAAGTTTCCAGATGATCCAGAGAGGGATTCTGTTATATTAAGTACTTCAAAGTTTCCAGATAATCCAGTGATTGAATCTTGATTCGATCCGCCGGAAAAACCGCTTATATTTTTTGCGGTTATTGTATCTACAATAAGTTCCTTATCCTTTATTAATACGAGAGGGTCTAGGTGGTTATCACCTATGATATATTCATTATTCCCAATTTTTTTAATTGGGTAATTTGTTTGAAAGAAATGCATTAGATTAGCAGACCTCCGGTTACTTTATATGTTATTGAATAAGTGAGGGTGTATCCTGATATAGTGTGTGGTCTTTTTACGAAAATTCTTCCGGCTTCATCATTGTTGATTTTGACACCGAAATCTGGATCTAAATATAGAATGTCATCGGTTTCTGGCGATACGGGTTCTGAATTTAAAAATCTTCTATCTGCAGTATGGAATTGTAGTGGATACGGAGATCTATTGAATAATGTAACGTGATCCACCAAGCCTCTTTCATAAAGTTTATTATAGTCTTCTAGCTCATAGGAATTTATTAAGCTTGCCCCGCTATTTTCTTGCCTTAAGCCAAATCTAGTGTCGGTATGAAAAACGTATTTATAGTCTTGATCTCTATTATTACTAGTTTCTTCTGACATTAAGAAGTACTCTGGGTGACCAGTCTCTGGATTATTATCAAATTGCCTTGCACTGCTATAATATGTTCCGTATATATCTGACATTAATGATCTATCTTGCCCATAGGTTACTCCGGAACTAATTCCATATCTTATGTCATCAGGTATATTTTCAAGCAGTATAAAGTCTTCTTCGATTTTCTGAGTGACGGTTTTGGTTCTTAATTTGAACTGCTGTACATTATCTGGGTTGAGATTGATTTTCCCAGTTATTCCAACATTGCCCTCTATATCTTTGAGAGCTCCAGATATTCCAGATAACAACCTATGGGTTTCTGTATCGTGGTCTATGTCGACTCCAGTATGGATATCGTCAAGTAAGCCAGATATTCCGGATAATAACTTATGAGTTTCTGTGTCGTGATCTAGGTCAACACCAATATGAATGTCTTGCAGTACTCCGGTGAGGTCACGAACTGCATCAGATATTCCAGATAAGCTATCTTGAATTTCTGAAAAATTAAGAGGTTCCCACCTGCCTGATAAGCTATTCCATTTGTATGAAAAATTAGGCTGCGGAGATAGGTGGTCTAATTTTGTTATATCCGTATATAACGGATTATTTTTGTAGTCTTCTGGGTGTGACATCGCAGAAGATATTACACAGAAAACCTAGTCTCTGTCTAAGTGGTGTTTAATACCATTTCTCTTTTTGCTATATTCTTGGAAATATTTTTTTTGTACTGGATCAAATCCTAGCTTGTTTTTTCTTTTTTCGCTCATTTCTTTGCTTCTGTCCATTAGTTCTCCATAAGTTCCTTTTGTGGAGCCTGTTTTTTCCAGAAACTGTTTATTGCTAAATGGGTCTATGTTTGCATCTATGCTGGCATTAGGAGAAGTGAATACTCTATTCCACTTTATCCCTTCTGAATCTATGTATACATGATCTTCATTCATGCCTTGAAGAATATCTTTTGTTTCTCCAGTTTCAGGGTGTTCGTATGTATATAGAGGCATTATTGTAGTAGTTTTTCTAGTGTTTTATCGTAAGAGAACTTGTCCTTAAGTTTTTCTCCTTCAATGTTTTTAATCTTACACTTGGTTTCTGCTTTTTCCATTGCAGAAATAAACTCATCATCATTAAATGTATATATATTGCCCTGATTGAAATCAGTACCTTCTTTGAAGAATACATTGTCGTATACCGGCTCCTTGCCGTCTGGTTCAATTAGTATGCAATTATCTTTAGTCGCCCAGTCCTTATGGCTAGTTGAGTTTAGAACTATACTCCACTTTCCTAGGCATGAGGCATTAAACGATGGAAGATTCCATCCTTCTGCGCCACTCATTCCACCTAGATCGATATCTATCGAATTAATATAATCATTTACCTGTGCGTTCTTCGGAAGAAATGGTAAAAAATTTACGTTTCCGTATCTTTTTCCTTCAAGCATTTGAGAGATAGCGGCTTCCATTTGCTCTTTTTTGTAGAAAGGGTTTGTTATACAACAGGTTAATTGATATTTATAATTGTTTCCATATTTCTTGATCCAGCATTTTATGATTTTTTCAGTATGCTTTCTTTTTTCAAATTTACCCATTAGTCCGAAATGTATTTTATCTGTCATATAAGACTTTTCTGTTTCAAAGAAGTCTTCGTCAAAGCCAAGAGGAACGTATCTTGAATTGCCCCCAAAAGCTTTTGATGCGTAAGAACTACTAAAAACCATATCGTCTTGCATGTTGGCAATATTCCTCTCGCTTTCAGTGGGTTGGTCTAGTTCGTAAAATGTATACAGGGTCTGCTTTGAGGATATTCTATTCTCCGCTCCATTTAAATGCCACATTTGAAGGGTTGTTAAATCCTTATCGAGTTTTTTATATCTTGAATTTATGGATTCTTCCATCCAGCTTTTAAATTCACTGTTTTCGAGATTGTAAGCGGATACATCTGGATTCCCTGTTGGAAATAAAGCTACATCCATATTCTTCCTAAACATTGCTTTTATTAGGTTGAATGATACATTCCCGAAGGAAAGAGAATTTATTGGTCCTTTATATATTATTCTTTTCATTAAAATGGAATATCTGCGAACTCATCCTCTTCTTCTTGAGTCTGGCTTTGTGTTTCACCCTCGTTGGTTTCTTCGGACTTATCTAGGAAGGTAACTAGGTCTGCAACACAGTAAATCTTGCTTCTTTTTTCTCCAGCTTTTGAGGTCCATGTATTCAGTTTGATCCTTCCCTCTATTAAGACTTTCCTTCCTTTAGATAGGAATCTAGAGCAATTATCTGCAGTTTTATTCCAGGTCTCTATGTCAATATATGTTACGGTTTTGTCTAGCTTGTTGTTGATCGCGACACTAAATGTACAAACTTTTTTGCCAGACGAGACTTCCTTAATGTTTGGGTCGTTCGTTAAATTTCCTAATATTATTAATTTGTTCATTTCGTTTAGTTTTCTTGTAGTTCTTCGTTTACATACTTTACTGCAGAGTTATGTATGTTTATGCATCCTTGTATGCTTAATTTTAATTTGTTTCCTATTTTTTTCCACGGCATAACCTTATTTTTTGAACCAACAATATATCTCATATTGAATATTTTCTCAACTCTTTTGTCTGGGTGTGATGAAATTATCTTTAAAACCTTATTAAATAGATCTTTCTCGATAAAGTCTTCAATATTGTTTTCTCCGTGGGTTTCTGTTTTAATGTTATCTATAAAGTCGATCGGTAGCGATGGCCTTCTTTTGTTCCTGTTGTATATATTAAGACACATCCATTTCGTTTCATTTCCTAGGTATGTACTGAATTTAGCTCCCCTAGTTTCATCAAACTTTACTGCAGCCTTGTATATCCTGTATTGTTTATCGTTAATTAACTCATCCCTATCTATGAAAGGGCTATCGCTAGATGAAAAAGCGTTTACCATATCAAGGTAAATGCCGCTATGCCTTTCAGTTAATTCTGATAAGCTTTTGGATACATCATTATTAGACTGTATATTATTTATTAAATCTTGATCTGTAAGCTCTTTCATAGGATTTTTTTTAGTGTTTTTTCTACGGTTGACCTAATACTGTCGCAGTTAAGGCTATTAAAATTTCTCCACTTTAAATTTATCATGGATTTGCTTTTTAAGATAGGGTCATTGGCTAACTCTTCTTCGTTAGGGGCCTTGTTGCCAACTCTTTCTATATGTATACTATGTCCGTTTTTTGAGTGAATCCATTCTATTTCGTTGTCATATCTTACGTCCGTGATGAATACGATGTGGTTTTTGTATTTTTTATCGTTTAGTTTATTCTCGACTTTGGATATCCAGCAGTTTTTGTTTATTTTTCTCCTTATGTGTGTGCCGTAACAAACAAGAAATGGTCTTATCAACTCCTTCTCTTCTGGGTCTTCTGTAAATGCTGAGATTCCTGTATTGCTTTTTAAGAAATTATCGCACTCCAACTTTAGTTCATCCGCGAAAGCAAATCTAGATGATTCCTGAGATGATTCTTTTAGAATTTCACTTGAGACATTAAAGAAAGAATCCTTGCCACATCTAGCGAGTCCTGATATTCCTATAATTTTCATTATTTATGCTCCGAAAATATATTTAACATTACTTGATAGTTCGTGAAGTCCTGCATTTGCAAGCATCCTTGATACTGAATGGTATTCAACATAGTAATCTTCATCGGTGAAATCATCCGGCAAATGCTCAAGCTCGTTAATTTTTTGGGTTATCATCACCGATGATAACTTTAATGACTTATCATAAGACTCTAGCATACTTACGAGTGACATAGTACAAGCTTCTTCCGCAGAATCAGCCTGAACTACCACACTCCAGTCGGCACACTTTACTATGTATCCACTATTTTTAGTTAAGTCTAAAATAAACATGTCTAGATCTTATCATCTTTCTTACATTTTGTCAACTTTTATTATTATATATATAAAAAAAATAAGTATAAAAGTAAACCTATATTAATAACAACATCCAATTTTTTGTATGTGCGTCGTACATTTTTTTGAATCCTGAATGAGTTTTTAAAGTTCCTTATTGACTTTTGGATCTTGCACTGTTATGATTAAGCTCATGAGAAAATTTATACAGGTACCGATGGAGATACAAGAAGATGTTATATCAGGCAAGCTCATAGGTAATGACCTAGTTGTATACAACTACCTACTAACGAAAGGATCTCACGGAAAACCCTTTTTCTTCTCCAATGAGAAAATCGGCAATGACCTAGGAGGTATGTCTTACGGAAAAATATCTGCAAGTCTGGGCAGACTATCAAAAGCCCAACACATAAAAAGAAAAAAAACCTGCAACAAGACATCAACTCAACTATTAACCTTCATAACAAATTCTAAACTTATCAAAATCAGAGGAAAGCTTTATGAGAATATCAGTTAGGATCGAGGGCGGCCTAGGGGACCATTTCGCCGCAAATAGATTTATACCAGCAATCAAAGAAAAGTATAAGGGTTGCAAAATCGACTTATTTTCAGATACAGAAGGCAACTCTAATCAATCAGATGTTCTAAAAAAAATGTGGCCCTCTCATTTTGAAAATATATTTGTTATACCAAACAAGAAGTTCAAAAACTTTAAAATAAAAAGCTCAAACTTTCCAGAAGAATCGCACCCAGGTAATATAAAAAATGTACCAGATGAGATTTTCAATCAAATGACAGAAAACTATGACAGGTTCTACGACCTACATATCGATTCCCTTGATTGGTTGAACCATGATTACAATTGGCTAAAGTATTTTCATTTTTTTCCAAAGCCAGAAATAGAATTCAAGGAGTCTTCAAGTGGTGAAAAGTTTATCCTTGCGCATCTTTACGCCAGGGATGACGCAGACTCAAACATGGAAGACTGGTACATTAAAAAACTATTATCCAGTATAAGTAGAGAATTTAAAGTTGTAGTACTTTGTGACGAAAACTCAATAAACGCATACCAAGATCTAGACGATGACAGTGAGAATATAATATTAAAGCAGGCGTCCATTCATGAAATTTTCGAACTGTCCCAAAACTGCATAGCCATGTTTGGAGTGGACTCGGGGATTAGGTATATACCATATCACTTCGGCAAACCCACATTTACTTTCTCAAAATACTGCAACCAGTATGGCAAGGTACAATACTCCTATTTAATCAGGTGGTTATATAACGAAAAGTTCGTATTTCCATTACATTATGACGTGAAAAGCGCAGGTCAAATAATCAAGAACACTTTAAAAAATCCAGCTTACAAACTATACCCATTCCTACTTGACAACATAGAGCAACTTGTAGCTCAAAGAGATATAACTGAATACATAACATCATGAATATAGCATTATGTTTTAGCGGCAAATTAGGAGATTGGAAGGAATCAAGAGATTCAATCATTGAAAATATCATCAATCCGCTCAAGCCTGACATTTTCTTTTCTACATGGAAAAATGAAGACTACGATGATTTCGGCATGTTTTACAAACCAAAAGGGTGGACAGTTCTAGATCAAGAAGCAACTAGTTTTTTTGACATATTTAATTTTAATGTAGAACCAAGTCCAGGCTTACTACCAATGTTGCTAGGCATGAAATCAGTATATAAAATTTGTACCCAAAACAACAAGAAGAAATACGACGCAATAATTAGAATCAGGCCAGATATCCAGGTCTTGGAGCAAATCAAGGTTCATGAGATAAAAGATTGCGTGAAAAATAAAATAATTAGATTACCATATTTTGAAAGCGACAATATCTACAACCACGAAGAAGAATTAAAAAAAGAATTCTCATTTAGTTTCGTCTACGACAAGGCCTCGCTACCGAATCAAATAAATGATCAAATAGCAGTCGGACATCCCGAGGCAATGAAAAAATATATGACATGCCTAGACAATTATGTTCATGCTGTAAACCTACTCTGGAACGAAGGCTATCCCGAGTATATGATTAAAGTACCAGAATCAGTTTTAACAATATGTCTCAACTTAAAAAACTGCAGATACAAAAAGCTAACAGGAACAAATTCCTTTGGCAACCTAAATACAGTTTTATGCAAAGACGGAAACAAATGGAGAAATAAAGGACACCACTCCGTTCAATTATCATGAATATTTTCTTTCCAGATATACATATAACCTTAACCAAAAATTTTGCCAAAGCGGTTGAAAAACTCGGGCATAACCTAGTATTACCATCCAAGGATTACAAGATATCCCATTTACCTCCACAGAATTGGGTCTGGAATGACAACCATGACAATTCATCCATAGATAAACATGGACTGCCAAGCTCGACTAAGTTCGTAAACAATGAGGAGCTTTTTGATTTAAAACCAGAAATCATTTTTGTTACAGCTTTCGAAAACCAATTTGAGGTAATTAATCATATCTGGGAAGAGGCTAAAAATTGGGGAGCTAAATTAGTATTTTATAGCGGAAATGACTACTGGGATACGGCTTACCCATGGGACATTATAGAAAACTATATGCCCGCAGACCAGCTAGCTTCTATTTTATGTAGAAAACATCAAAAGAACTATATTCATTACAGGCCATGGATAGATTATGAAATGTTTTCATTCGACAAAACCAGTGACTCAAATTCCATAGGAACTTACATTTGCGAATACGAAAAAAATTTTCCAGATGATTTCAAAATATACCAACACATAACACACAATACTCCATTTGACTATATATTATGCGAGAAAAACACTAAGCAAGAAACTGCAGACATAATGAATGAAAGTTTTTGTTCGCTCCACATAAAGAGATTAGAAGGATATGGTTTCGCTATTATAGAAAGTATGGCCAGAGGCCGTCCAGTCTTCTTCTGGGAACCTCTCACAGTAAACAAAAGCTACCTACAATGGCTAGAGTTAGGCGTTACTGGATTTACATTCAGAGACATAAATGACTATATTTCTCAAATCAATTTTCTACATCAAGAAGATGATTTTAGGAGAGAATGTCAATCAGCTTGCGCTCAAAAAATAAGATCCTTAATAAACAACGAAGAACAAAATGAAATATTAAATAATTTTTTAAACAACTTAAAATAATGAAGCTTTTAATTAATCTCCCAACAAGATCCAGGTCGCAGAAGGCATTCGATATACTTGAAAAATATCAAAACCTTTCTACTTACGAAAATACTCACTACGTAATAAGTTGCGACAATGATGACGCAACAATGAATAATTCAGAAATTATATCAAAGCTTAAATCTTTGAAGAATACAAGTGTTGTTTTTAATGAAAATAGAATGATTAAAGGTTCGATGAAAAGTAACTTTACTACAAAGATATGTGCAATAAACTCAGGAGTAGAGAATCAGGATTTCGACATATGCTTGCTCGCAAGTGATGATATGCACCCAGAAATCGAGGGGTACGACTCAATCATTGTCGATGACATGAAAAAATACTTTCCAGACACAGACGGAGTACTTTGGTATAACGACGGCTATCAAGGGGACAAATTAAATACCTTATGCATATTGGGAAAAAAGTATTACGATAGATTTGGATACATCTACCACCCGTCCTATATAACCCTATATTGCGATGATGAATTTACAAAAGTCTCACAAAGATTAAATAAATGCCAATACATTAACAAAACCATAATTAGGCATAAGCATTGGTCCCACAATGACAACACAAATAACCGCGATCAACTTGATCAAAAAAATGACCTCTTTGCCGGTCACGATGAACAAAACTTTAGACAAAGATTACAAAATGATTTTGCATGACAAGAAAATAATTTTTGTTCACGCCCCCAGAACTAGCGGCACATCCATAGAGAACGAAATATTAAGCGACCAGCTCGTACCTGACACACAGAAGCATTTAAGGGCGAGTCAAATCAGATCCACTATAAAAGAACAGTGGAATGATTATTTTAAGTTTACTATCGTAAGAAACCCCTGGGATAGAGTAATATCAATGTATCACCAAGTATTCCATCAAGCCTACGGCATAAGAGGAAACAAACCGCTAGAGTTTTTTCTGCAATATTATAGACCAGCCCCATGGGAGCACGGCATCCAGTGTTCTGATTATGCCGACGAAGAAATGGATTTGATTATCAAATTCGAAGACAGAGAACATGGATTAAAAAAATTAGAGGAAGCTACTGGATTAAAAATTAACTCGTCCAGGAAATCCAGATCTCGCGAGCGAGAGAAAAAAGATTACCGCGAATACTATAATGATTTTACAAAAAACTCTGTAGCCAAATATTTCGCTAAAGATATCAAACTATATAATTATTCTTTTTAAAATGAAAGTATCTGTAATCAACGGAAACAAAGAAACATTATTCGACAAAATACTAGGAAGGCCATTTTCTAGCAACTTAGATAAAATTGAATATACAGACAACCATAAAATTGCAGACGCAATATTAATTCACCTCCACTATCTAAACTGCAATCAAGAATTCGTATCCATATCCGAAAGCCAAGAGTATAAAAAATATGGCGAAAAGTGTTTTTGCCTAGCGATGCATGACACACCAAGTTTTGCGTATTCCGACAAAATTTGTCATAAATTCATATGCCAACCTCTTCTGTCTAGAGAGGAGAACTTAAAATATAAAATAATATCAATACCGCTAACCATGAGGCATTTTGAATATAAAATGACTCGAGACAGAGGCTTCATTACTGAATGCAGGAATACAAAAAAAATAAATAACTTTTGCTTTTTCGGGCAGACTGGTTACGCAAGCAGAGATTTGATATACAATAAGGTTCTTCCTAAATTTGACAAAGAAATAACCAAGCCAATTTGGCATATACAAAATGAAGAAGACCGAATAGCCTTAAATAAAAATTTCTGCAATAGACTCGCACAATCTAAATACGCCTTCGCCCCAAGAGGGGCAGGAAGCAGTTCCTTTAGGGCTTACCAATCTATGATGTCAGGAACCGTACCCATTATTTCTGGAATGACTGATTACCCCTTCTCGGACGAAGTAGACTGGAGTTCATTTGCAATAACAAAAAACATAGATCACATCTCATTATTAGATAAAACGGACAAAGAATATGAGGCTATGAGAAGAATGTCGATTTCATTTTGGGATCAATATGTTGATATCGAGAATTGTGACAAAATTTTATTCAATAAATATATTTGTGGAAATTAATGCTTTTATTTCAATAATCATATATCATGAATAAAAGATATGGTAGTGAGGAATTGATGAGGCTCTGGTTTGACCTCGACAAGTATAAAGCAAGTAAATGCTGGGAAAGGAATGAGGCGTTAAAAAACTTAAGACCCTCACTAAACACACTTAAGGGTAAAAAGGATCTAGTGGGAGTTGAATCCGGTATAGGGAGCTGCATAAATTCATTAAATATTTACAACAATCTAGACATCAAAAAGCTTTACCTAATTGACGTTAATGATCCGCCTAGAGAACCGGGAACTTCATTAATAAAAAATGATAATATCATTTTCCTAAAAGGTAATTCAATAGACAAGCTTAATGAAATTGAAGATGAGCTAGATTTTGTATATCTAGACTCTAGCCATGAATTCAATCATTTACTAAATGAAATACGAATCATTTATCCCAAGCTGAAAGAAGGAGGGCTCATGGGTGGACACGACTATGAACACATAGGCGTAGTCTCAGCAGTAAACACTCTAATGTTTAATATCTGGAGGCAGATTAAACAAAAGCCTGATAATTTCTTTTTCGAATCTTGCAATGACAACCACCCAGGAATGCCTGAGGAATACAGAGATTTTGGATTCCCAGTGGATTGGTGGCACATCAAAAACAATAACCTACCCAGCGATTTTCAAATAAACGAATTAAGAAATGGCTAGCGTAAAAATAAAAATTTTCATAGTAACCTACTTAGGTGAAAAAAGATTACCATTAACACTAGCTTCACTATTTGATAGCGACATTAATGATTTTGATTATGAGGTATATTTGATAAACAATCATAGCAAACTAGTATTGCCCGAAAAATACAAAAACAAAATAAAAGTACTAAACAATAACCTAAGACCAGATTGGTCGTGCGGTCATCTATCAAGAAATTGGAATCAAGCAATCATTCATGGATTTAAATCACTAAAAAATCCCGAATGCGACATTCTTGTTTGTAGTCAAGACGATTCTATTTTCAAGCCCGACTGGGCATCAAAATGCGTTAGTATACATAATAAATATTCTTTTATACAGAATGGCCACGGAGATCAGTTTCACTCTTATTTACCAGAATCCATTATAAAGACTGGGTTATGGGATGAAAGATTTTGCAGTTTATTCAGGCAGGCTGCAGATTATTTTTGGAGATGCGTAATGCACAACAGAAAAGGTTCATCAATTCAAGATACAGAACACCACAGAGTCATAAACTCAATATTCTTAGATAACCCAGATGAATCTAGAGCTTACTTAGTTGATCCAGATGTTAGAAAAATAGATGGAATTTCATGGAATCCTGCGGATCGTTTTAATGATTCAATTTCATTAAACCTTCTAATCAAAAAATTCGGATTTGATCCATACCCATGGACGCAAGAAAAGGTAAATTCAATTCCATCAAGAACTCTTTGCGATAATTATATCACATACCCTTATTTCGAAAAGGATATAGCTGATTTAAAATCCAAGGGTTATGTAGTATAAAATGATCAAAGCGGTACTATTTGACCTAGATGGAGTTCTAGTAAATTCAAGGGAATTGCACTATCATTGCTTAAATGAGTCCTTAAGGTCTATAGATGAAAAATATGTTATAGCCAGAGAAGAGCATTTATCAACCTATGATGGACTACCAACAAGCAAAAAGTTAAACAAATTAACAGAGCTCAAAGGATTACCTGAGAATCTCCACGATCAAGTTTGGAGAAACAAGCAAAAAGCGACTGTAGATTTTATAAATGAAAAAATATCTCCAGATGAAAAAGTAATTTCTATATTAAGAACCTTAAAAGAATCAGGCTTAAAGATGTGTGTTTGCTCTAACTCGATACGAGAAACCACAAAAATGATTTTATTGAGAAAAGGGCTCATTGAATATATAGAGTTTTACGTAACAAACGAAGACGTGAAACACCCAAAGCCCAATCCTGAAATGTATCTAAAGGCCATGATTAACCTAGGTTTAGCACCAAAAGAATGTGTTATTGTGGAAGATTCTCATATAGGAAGAAAAGCTGCACTACTATCTGGAGCTCACTTATGCGGAGTAATGAATGCAAATGATCTCGAATTATCAAAAATAGAATATATTATAGATAAAGCAAATACAAACTCAAAAATCAACCCTAAATGGCAAGGCGGTAAAATGAACATTTTAATTCCAATGGCGGGAGCAGGATCTCGATTTCAACAGGCAGGCTATACCTTCCCAAAGCCTCTCATAGAGGTAAGGGGCAAGCCAATGATACAAACAGTCGTAGATAACATAAATATCGACGCAAGGCATATATTTATTGTACAAAAAGAGCATTACGAATCATACAGTCTAAAAGAGACCCTTGAGATTATATCTCCTGGCTGCGAAATTGTTATTGTTGACGAACTCACTGAAGGTGCAGCCTGCACAACCTTACTAGCTAAGGATTTAATAAATAACGAAGACCCCTTATTAATAGCAAACTCAGATCAATTTGTTGAATGGGATAGTAATGAATTCATGTACTCGATGATAGGTGATAATATTGACGGAGGAATCCTGACATTTTATTCCACGCATCCAAAATGGAGTTACGCCAAACTAAATCAGAGCGGCTTTGTGTCAGAGGTTCAAGAGAAAAAACCAATCAGCGATAAAGCTACGGTTGGCATTTATTATTGGACAAAAGGTTCAGATTATGTAAAATACGCAGAGCAAATGATTAAGAAAAACATAAGAGTAAATAATGAATTCTACGTCTGCCCAGTATACAATGAAGCTATTCAAGATGATAAAAAAATCAAAATCTTTGATATACCAAAAATGTGGGGACTAGGAACCCCTGAAGATTTAGATTACTTCCTAGAATACCAAGGTAAAGAGGACTCCGACCCAGATATGTGGGTAAATGTTCCAAATCCAAACGAATAAATACTTTGAAAACCTTTAACCTACAGAACTTTATAGGCGGATGGGTTGCCGGAGACTTTGATCCTACCATCATTAAAACAAGCGAATTTGAAGTTTCGGTTAAACATTACAAAAAAGGCGAATACCAAGAGAAGCATATGCATAAAAAGGCGGACGAGCTCTCTGTTATTGTCAAAGGTAGCGCAAGAATGAATGGGGTTGTATATAGAGAAAATGATATCATACTAATGGAAAAAGGAGAGAGTACAGACTTCATGCCGCTAGAGGACGGAACGATAACTTGTGTCATAAAAACCCCTTCTGTTGTAGGAGATAAATATTTAGTTGATGATACTAATATCTCATAGAGGCAACATCTCTGGAAGAAAAGAAGAAGAAGAAAATAATCCAGAGTACATTTTAAACGCAATAGATTCAGGCTTTGACGTAGAGATTGATTTGTGGGCAAAAGACAAATTATACCTTGGCCATGACGAGCCCCAGTATGAATGCCCAATAAAATTTCTTACTCAAAATTTTCGCAAACTTTGGATACATTGCAAAAACCTCGAAGCCTTAGAAATTTTAACTAACTTTAAAACACTTAATTTCTTCTGGCATCAAAACGACGATTTTACGCTAACCTCAAAAAAATTCATTTGGACCTATCCAGGTAAATTCGTATGCAATAGAAGCGTGCTGGTTATTGATGATGCAAGAACTTATAGCGGACCCATATGTTTTGGCTTGTGCTCTGATTTCTTAATTTAAAATTATGAGAACTCCTAAAAAATTCATGTGCGAAAACGACCAAATTATGTTGCAATTTTGGAAAAATTTATTGCGCCGCATTGAAGATTTCGAAAAATCATTATCAATTATAATTCAGGGCCCATTAAACAACAGATCAATAAATACAATACCCCAATATTTAAAATACGGAAATGTCATAGTCTCTTGTTGGGATAACAATGATCTTTCCAAGTTGGATAAATACAAAGATTCAATCAACATTGTCGTAAATAAATACTCTGATATTAAAAGATACCCATCAAGACCAGGATCTCAAGCTCCTTGGATCCTTCAGAATCATACAACATACAATGCACTCATGAAAGTAGAAACAAACCTATCAATAAAGGTTCGCTCTGATGAAAGCTATCCAAACCTAGATAAATTAATTGATAAACTACAAGCATTACCTTACTCAAAAAATTGGTCAAAAATAATAACCTCCAATATCTATTTTAGATATGACAGAGAAAAAAAATTTCACCCATCAGACCATATCATTGCTGGACTAACTTCTCGCATGCGCGACGTATTCAGAATGTCTACTAATTTATGCTCAAGAAAACAACCTGATATAGACTTCCCAGAACAACTTATATGTAAGGCTGTCGTAGAAAGTCACCGATACTCAAGCGTCGAACATGCAGACATCTTAGACAAATCGAACTCTAAAGAAATAATGAAAAGACATTTTGATATTATAAGAATATCAGACCTACCAGGCCACATCTGGACATCAAGCTACAGAAAATACGACGCCTTATATTCAGAAGAAGATTGGTGCCACGATATTAAATCGATTTAACAAAGTGATATCATCCCTTGATTTTTTGGGATATGA
>Ga0255768_10000463_pt1 | contig 41762 bp, 68 predicted proteins | sample 071ome_33_FD_179983 | JGI IMG/M metagenome (GOLD analysis project Ga0255768, IMG submission 179983) | Coastal salt marsh microbial communities from the Groves Creek Marsh, Skidaway Island, Georgia - 071412AT metaG (version 2) | ecosystem: Environmental > Aquatic > Marine > Intertidal zone >... | reverse complement strand
TTCCGAGCAAATAGTTATCCAAGCCAATACCCCTCACGCTCCCTTCACCATCACACCCCATAACGCCGCAGCGCTCCAAACTCACCTGATAATGCCCGTTCAAACCCGCGAATAAGTTACCCTTACCGCATGGCGAGTAAATCCACCAACGTAGAAATTGATGAACGGGTAAACCTCGTTTATCAGCTCCTACTGGATGCTCACAGCAGGCACCAGATCCATCAATACTGTTCGGACCAGTGGGCCGTTAGCACCCGTCAGGCTGATGTTTACATCGGTCGCGCTAGAGAACTGCAACGCCTAGATGCAGAACTCGAACGGCCCCAATGGTTAGCCGGTGCTGTCGCTCGCCTGCAAGACTACGAACGCCGTTGTGCTCAAAAAGGCAATTTCGCCGTAGCCATCAAAGCCCTTGAGGATCAGGCACGGCTACTGCGCTTCGATATGAGCTAATGCCATCGCTACTGGCTGGGCTCTGCGCTGACGAATCACTGCTGGCCTTTGCGCAGCCACCTGATGACCAAGACACCCAGCAGATTCTCGATCGCATCCGCCAGGATCTCCACCCTGGCCAACGGGCTTTTGTCGATGATGACAACACCCAGATTGTTGGCCTTTCTGCTGGTTATGGCGCTGGTAAGACCAGAGCGCTTTGCGCCAAAGCCATATTTCTTGCTTGCGCCAACCAAGGGTTTACAGGTGCGGTTATGGAACCCACCGGCCCATTGATCCGTGATATTTGGATCAACGATTTCGACGACTTCCTAGAGAGCTATGAGATCCCGTACACCTTCCGGGCATCGCCATTGCCTGAATATGTCTTGCACCTGCCAGGCGGTGACACGAAATTGCTGTGCCGCAGCTTCGAGAATTACACCAGGCTGATTGGCTTGAACCTCTCCCATGTGTTGTGCGATGAGGTCGATACGGTCAACCCAGCCATTGCCGGCAAAGCCTTTACCAAAATCCTGGGCCGTTTACGTTCCGGCAACGTCAGGCAGTTTGCGGCTGCATCAACGCCAGAGGGTTTCCGTTGGATGTGGAACACCTTTGGATCAGACGAGGCGCAGAAACGTGAGGATCGCAAGCTGATCAAAATGCGCACGGCAGATAACCCATACCTGCCAGCGGACTTTGTAGAACGTCTAGAGGCCAATTACGACCCAAGCCTTTTGAAGGCTTATTTAATGGGTGAGTTCGTCAACCTCACTACGGGCCAGGTGTATGACCGCTTCGACCGTGCCAAGCATGTAGCGGCCAGCATCCCGGACTATGACCGCGAGCCTCTCCGCGTCGGGGTGGACTTCAACATTGGGAACATGTCGGCGGTTATCGGCATCCGCTCTGGCAATGGCCTGCTGATCGTCGATGAAATCAGCAAGGCGCATGACACCGATACGCTCGCTCAAGAAATAAAACGGCGCTACCCAATGCACCGTGTCTATGTCTACCCTGACGCCTCAGGCGGCAACCGATCTACCAATGCTTCCAGAACCGACATTCAGATTCTTGAGTCATACGGTTTCGCCAACCAGTCATCTAAGTCAAATCCTGCCATCCGTGATCGCGTTGCTGCTGTTCAGGCTCTGTTGGAAAACGGGAAAGGCGAGGTAAGGTTTCAAGTCGCGGGCAGCTGCAAGCGAACGATTGAGTGCCTTGAGCTGCAGAGCTACAGCGAGAAGGGCGAGCCGGACAAAGAGGCCGGTTATGACCACATGAACGACGCATTGGGCTACCTCGTGTGGCGTGAGTTCAACCCATTGCACGTCAATGCAGGCCGCTCTACGGGCATCCGCATTTATTGATCCTGGGTTGAATCGACAACAGCGACGTTTAGGTGTAATGTTGCACCTGCTTTTTCAGTTCTATTTATGCTGACCGGCCCTGAGTTGCTGTCGAAAGTCAAAGAGCTTGCTGGCGCTCCTAAGTCTGATTTGGTGCGCGAGTGTGGCTATGAAAAGGATGGCCGCCTGAAATTCACCCAGTTCTATGAGGCGCTGCTAGAGGCAAAGGGCTTTGAGCTGGGCAAGACCACGCCTAATGGCCGTCGCCTGCCTTACAAGACCAAAGTGCAGTTCAACGGCAAACTGCAGATTGGCGAGGCTTACATCCGTGAGATGGGCTTTAAGCCTGGGGATGAGTTTGAGATCAAAGTGGGTCGCAACTCTGTAACCTTGGTCGCTGCCTAAACTGCCGTTATCGGATCTGAGAAGCGCTGTGTATTCCGGGTATTCCTTTTACAATCGCTCGTCTGCTTCTAGTGCTTCTCAGGTTCAGGATCCCAACGCGGCTCACCGCAACATGGAGCCGCACTGGGGTCTGGTAGAAGATTTGATCGAAGGCACCTTCGCCGTGCGGAAACGGCATCGAAGGTATTTACCGCAGGCGATCCGAGAACTCGACGAAAGCTACGACCGGCGTTTGGCCGTTTCGTGCGTTCCGCCTTACCTGCAGCGAATCGAACGCATGTTGGCCGGCATGTTGACGCGCAAGCCGGTGCGCCTAAACGACGTTTCGGACGTTGTACGCGAGCAACTGTTTGACGTTGACCTAGAAGGCAACGACCTGAACCAATGGCTGTATCAGACGGCTAGGCTGTGCCTGCGCTATGGCCACATTGGCGTTCTGGTTGATGCGCCTGCTGCTGGGTCTAATGGCCGGCCTTACTACAAGGTGTATACGCCGCGAGAAATCCTGGGCTGGCGTACTGAGATTGTTGACGGCGCATTGAAGCTGATTCAGCTGCGCTTGCTTGAAAAGGTGATCGAGCCTGACGGTGAATGGGGTGAGAAGGAAGTTGAGCAGGTGCGGGTTTTAACGCCCGGCGCATTTCAGGTTTATCAGCCTGACGATGAGGGAACTTACCGCGTGGTGGATGAAGGCCGCACAAGCCTTAGCGATATTCCTTTTGCCGTTGCGTATTCCAACCGCGTTGGCGTGATGGAATCGCGGCCACCGCTTTCTGATATTGCTGAGTTGAACCTCAAGGCGTATCAGATGCAGAGCGACCTTGACAACCAACTGCATATTTCAGCCGTTCCGTTTCTCGGCATTTTTGGCTACCCCACTGCAGCTGAGGAAATCACCGCTGGCCCCGGTGAAGCGTTGGCACTGCCCAGTGAGTCTCGGGCGGAATACATCAGCCCCCCTAGCGATGCGTTCGCTGCTCAATTTCAGCGTTTAGATCAGCTTGAAAAGCAGATCAACCAGCTTGGCCTTTCTGCTGTGCTGGGTCAAAAGCTGAGCGCTGAAACGGCAGAGAGCAAGCGCATTGACCGCAGCCAAGGCGATTCAACGATGATGGTCATTGCACAGCAGATGCAAGACATGATCGACAATTGCTTGCGCTTTCATGCTGAGTATCTGCGAATTACGCAGGTCGGCAGCAGCCTTGTTAATCGTGACTTCCTGGGTGCACGTCTTGAGCCGCAGGAAATCCAAGCCCTGCTGCAGCTGTTTACCGCTGGCACCATCACCCAAGAAACGTTGCTTACGCAGCTCAGTGATGGCGAGTGCCTGGGCGACGATTTCGACATTGAAGCCGAGATCGAAGCAACACAAAACGGCGGTTTGATGGAGCCTGAGCCAGCGCAAATAATGGCTACAGAAGAACCCGAAATGCCAGATCAAACCGAAGATATGGAGGATCAAGACGTTTTGCCTGCATGATCCGATGGCTACGCAAGGTTTTGGGCATGGAATCTAAACCGCCACGCAAGCAATGCTTGCACTGTGCCACCAAGGAACTGCCCGATGAGATCTTCGCCGTTATCCGCCTTTCATGGTTCAAAGACGGCAAGCCTTATGAGGTTGACGAGATAAGGTTGATCGACAATGGCGATGACGACTTTGAGGGATTCGCAAGCGTTGTTGGCGAAGCGTTGAAGGCCGGCGCAGACGTTTCGATTCTTACGGCATACGATGCGGAGGATCTAGGCATTAAGGCATGAGCACCCCCGAATCTTTATATCGGAATGCCATTGATCTGAACCGCTACGGCAATAGCGTTGCCAAGCGTTTGGTGGTGGCATACGACGAAATCATCTTGGATGCAGTGGCCCAGCTGCGCAGGATTGATGACGCGACAGCACCTGTAAAGGCTGCCAGATTGCGGGCGATTTTGGCCCAGTTGAAAAGCAGTTTGGATGGCTGGGCTGGTGATAGCACTGCGGTTGCAGCGCGTGAACTGCAGGGCCTGGCAATGCTGCAGGGCGAGTTTGTAGAGGATCAGCTGCGCAAGGCGTTGCCGGTTGGCGGACGGAATGCGGTGCGCACGGTTGAGATCAGCCCGCAATTTGCGCAGGCGGTGGTGGTGGCTGACCCAACGCAAATCAATGTGGTGGCGCTGAGCGACGATCTGTTTAAGGCAGTCGAAGGCGTAGAGGGTGCGAGGCAAGCATTCAGCCTGACCGCTACTCAGGGCACTGCCATCACGCTGCCCAATGGCGAGGTGGTCAATAAGGCGTTTCGGGGCATTGCCGAAAAGCAGGCGCAGTTATTTGGACAGGTTGTACGGAATGGCCTTCTGACTGGCGAAACCACCCAAGACATTGCCAAGCGCTTAGTTGGCCGTTTGGAGTTTGCTGATTTCGGGCCGTTGTCCGTCAGACAGCTTGCGTTGGCAGGTGGCCAGCTGACCAAGGCAGCAAATAATCAGGTGATCACCTTGGTGCGCACAAGCGTGAACCAAGTAGCCAATGCCGCCAGCCAGTCGGTGTATGAGGCGAACCAAGACATAACCAAGCGGTATCGCTACGTTGCGACGCTGGACACCAGGACCAGTGCCATTTGCGCTGCATTAGATGGCCGCGAGTTTGAGTATGGCAAGGGGCCACAACCACCGCAGCACTTTGGTTGCCGGTCTACAACGGTGCCGGTGATTGACTATGAGGAACTTGGGTTTGAACCGCCAAAGGAAGGAACCCGAGCCAGTACTGGTGGCCAAGTGCCTGCTAATCAGAGCTATGGCGAGTGGCTGGCCAAGCAATCGCCTGCAACCAAGGCCAAAGCAATTGGCGCTAAAAAGATTGCCTACTTTGACCAGCTGACGGAAAAGTATGGCGCCAAAGATGCCATCGCCAAGCTGGTTCGTGATGATGGGTCCGAATTAACCTTGGATCATCTACGCGCTCGATACGGTGCCATTAAAGAGAGGTAAGAGCGAACAGATCATTAGCGAGAACATCAGGCAGCTAATGAAAGAGGGGTACAGTAGAACTCAAGCTGTTGCCATCGCTATGTCTTACGGCAAGTCAAAGCCAAAGGGCAAAAAGAAAGGCGGCAAAAAGGGCAAGTAAATGGCAATTCAAAAAGGCTCTCGCGTTAGCTGGGAATACCAGGGCAAACGCACCTATGGCGTCGTCACCAGCATTGGCGGCGAGCGTGCCACGATCAAAGGCCCAAGCGGGGGAAGTGTTACCCGTGTTGGCAGCAAAGATGATCCGGTAGTGCGGATTAAATCGGAGTCAACTGGCAACCCAGTATTAAAACGCCGCTCTCAGTTACGGTCTGCACCCAAAACCAATAAGTAGACATATTGGGCCGTTGTTGTTTATCTTGGATGGCGTAATTAACCCTGCGGGTTTTTATGTCTGAAGAGAACCAAACCGAAGCGCCTGCGGCGCCTGAGGTTGACGTTCAAGCGCTGTTGCGCAGCATTGACAACCTTGAGCGCAAGAACAAAGAGCTAGCGGATGAAAAGCGCAAGCTGCGAAAGCTAGAAGAGCTTCAGGCTGAATTGCCTGCTGGCACCGATGTGAAATCGCTGCTTGAGTTCAAGCGCAATCATGAGCAGCAGCAGCTTGAGAGCGAGGGTAAGTACACCGAAGCCCGGCAAGCGTTAGAAGAGCAGTTCCGTGAAGCAACGGCCAAAAAGGATCAGCGCATTGCTGAGCTAGAGGCACGGGTGCGCGAACTGGAAATTATCAGTCCAGCTGCAACCGCTCTGGCGGATGTAGTGCATGATCCCGACATGATCTTGCGCACTCAGATCAGCCGAGAGCAGATCGAGCGTGAAGAGGATGGCACGGTGGTTGTCGTCAAGGGCTATGAGCGCACGCCGATTGGCGAATGGGCCAAGAACCTGCCGGCATGGATGCAGAAGCAACCCAAGCCACAGGGAAGCGGTGCGCCGATTGGTCGCAGTGCTGGTGAGATTCCTGCAGGGACCAAAAACCCGTTCGCTGCTGAAAGTTTCAACCTGACGGAGCAATCACGACTGTTTAAGACAGATCGGGACTTGTACGAAAGGCTTAAGAAGGCAGCGGGCCGTTAATATAATCCCAACGCTTACAAAGGCAGCGCCAGCGTAAGTCAGGGCTGCGCCCGACCTAACAAAAACATTCTTGAGGTTTAATCATGGCAACTCTTCGGAGTGACATGATCATCCCCGAGGTTTTCGTTCCCTACGTCCAAGAGCAGACCACCCTTCGTGATGCCTTCTTGGCTAGCGGTGTGGTGCAGCCTCTGGCCGCACTGAACGCGACCTCTGACGGGGGTGATTTCGTAAACATCCCATTTTTCTCCGCCAACCTGAGCGGTGATTTTGAAGTGCTTAGCGATAGCACTTCGATGACTCCTGGCAAGATCACCACCGACAAGCAAGTTGGTGTTGTTCTTCACCGTGGACGCGCTTTTGAAGCACGCGACCTGGCAGCTATCAGCTCCGGCGCTGACATCATGGGTGCCATCGGTGACAAGCTGGGCGCCTACATCGCTCACCAGCGTCAGAAGGATCTGATTTCCTGCCTGAAAGGTGTGTTCGGTTCGCTGAACGCCAACACCTCTAGTTCGGCTTTCTTCGATCTCTGCATCGACTCCGAATCTGGCGACACCCCGACTGTTCTGAGCCCCGCCAGGTTGCTCAGGCTCGCGCCATTCTTGGCGACAAAGGGGAATCCCTTTCGGCCATCTGTATGCACTCCAAGGTCTATTACGACCTCGTGGAGCGCCGCGCCATTGATTACGTCAGCACTGCTGATGCTCGTGGCACTTCGACCACCCAATCTGGTGGTTCGATGGCTAATGCATACGGCGAAGTTCGCGTGCCCACCTATCTCGGTTGCCGCGTTATTGTTTCGGACGACGTGGAAACTGCCGGCTCTGGCGCTTCCACCGAGTATGCAACTTACGTTTTCTCGCCTGGCAGTGTTGCTAGCGGAGAGCAGGCCAATCTCGACATCGAGACAGACCGCGATGTGCTCGCTAAGTCTGACGCACTCGCTCTGGACGCTCACTACCTGTACCACCCTGTTGGTGCTAAGTGGGCAGTGACTACTGCTAATCCGACCCGCGCTCAGCTCGAAACTGCTTCTAACTGGAGCAAAGTTTTCGAGACCAAGAACGTAGGGATCATCCGGATTACCAACGTCAGCAATTTTGACTGATCGGAGGTAACTAACCATGGCATCCCTTTTTGAAATCGGCGCCGGTAAGGCGATTGGCTACACCTCTGGTGGAGCTGTCACCCAAGCGACCGACAAGAGCACTGGCGTAACGCTGAATCAGCCTTGCGGCCAGATCACTACCTCTGACGCCAGCCTGGCTGGTGGTGCTGAGGTTTCCTTCACCGTCACCAGCGACAAAGTTGCCGCTACTGATGTGGTTATGGTTTGCGTCGGCTCCGGCGCTTCTACCGGCACCTACATCGCAAGCGTTAGCGCTGTCGCTGCAGGTTCCTTTGATGTGACCCTGAGCAACGTTGGCACCACCGCTGGTGAGGCTCTCGTGCTGAACTATGCCGTCATGAAGTCTGCTGCTTCCTGATGGGGTTGTTCGCTTTTAAGCGACTCCGTGAACGTGAGGCTCTGGCGAAAGCTGGGGCCTCTTTTTCACAGGAAGAGTCGGCACCTAAAATTGATTTAACACCTGAAGAACCGACGGCCCCAAAACGTCGGAGAGGTCGAACCAAAACGGTAAAAGCCGATGGCAATCACGATTGACGCGACAGCCGGTGGCGCTAACGCAAACAGCTATTTAACGCTGGCTGCTGCTGATGCGATCGTTGATGGCATGGTGGAAAGCGACGATGTAACCGCCTGGGGCTCGGCTACTGACGATCAGAAAAACCGGGCTTTATACACTGCGGCACAACGTATTGACCGTGAACGGTTTTTAGGCGCTCGTGCGACTGATACGCAGTCTCTCCAATGGCCCCGTACCGGCGTCCGCAAGCCGGATACCTACATCAATACCTACTCGGTTGGTTTTCCTTTTCGGATCACTGCTGATTATTTCACTGATACTGAGATCCCTGATCAGGTGAAGCGTGCGCAAGTTGAGCTTGCGGTCTACCTGAACAACAACAAATCAGGGCTTGGCCTGAGTGGCCTTGAGGATTACAAGAACGTGAAGCTGGGCAGCCTGGACGTTACGCCTAACTTCAATGGTGCCACTGGCGCTGATCGTATTCCGCCAATGGTTGAGCGTTATTTCACTGGGCTTAGAATCAGTGGACCAGGCAACATCGCCGTTAAGCGGAGCTGATCATGGGTTACGCCTACCCCGGCGCTGAGTTTATTGACGACACGGCAGCGCATACAGGCCGGTTCGGCAAGATCTGCGCACTGGAAGATTCGGTGATCGCCAGCCTGTCGGCAGAGGATTACACCGGCAACACCCTTTCGGCTATTCCTCTGAAAGCCACTGGTGAGATGTACGGGGTGTTTACCAGCATCACGCTGACTAGCGGCACTGTCGTTGCTTACAAACTCTGATCATGTCAAAGGGATTTGGGCAAGGCGGTGCACACGATTACACGATCGGCGCCGAAATCATCAACGACACTGCCGCGCATACCGGCAGGTTTAATCACATCGACTTTTACGAGAACACCACGATTGACACGCTGGTAGCTGAGAACTACACCGGCAATAGCCTTGACGGTGAAAGCATCCCGGCTGGCTTTCATATCGTTGGCGTGTTCACCAGCATCACGCTGCAAAACGGCGCCTGCATTGCGTATCGGGTCTGATGGCACTTGCTTCCTCGCTACAGAAAGTCGCGGCCAAGGTGATCAGCACTTTCGGCCAGACCGTAACGGTTCAGTTCTTTAGCTACGGAAGCTATAACCCGGAAACGGGTGCCATGGTCAAATCTTCTAGCAACAGCGAGATTAAGGGCATTTTGCAAGACATCACCGAACGTGAGGTGAATGAGCTTGTGCAGGCCACTGATAAAAAGCTGCTGGTAGCCAAGAACGCTTTAACCAGCGTGCCGAACACAGAGGATAAGGTATCCATTGGCGGCAGCGTTTATCAGGTGATTGAAGTGAAGACCGAGCAGGTGCAGGGTTCCAACATCTATTACGAACTGATCCTGAGGGGCTGATATGGCCAGGGAAATCAAGATCGGCCAGATCGGAGATTACCTGCAGGATCGAGTAGAGCTGCTGTTGCGCACTACTGTTTTGGAGACTGACAAAAGGGCAAAAGAAGGCAGCCCGGTAGATACTGGCCGCTTCAAAGTAAGTTGGCAGATCGGTGAGAATGACGCATCAGGAGTGCCAGCACCTGAGGGCGACTATGGCAACACACTTACCCCACCCAAAGGCACCAACTACATCCCAGGCCAAGAACGCCTTGGCAATGTTTATAGCGTTCACAATAATCTGCCCTATGCCGAACCGTTGGCGCAGGGCCACAGTCCACAAGCTGATGCAGGCTGGGTGGATGCTATAGCCAAAGATATGCAAGCGTATGTAGATTCCAACTGGCGCAAAATCTCTAGAGAGAGCTGATGGCAGCAATCGACCTAAATACTCTCCGGTACACGATTGAAGGCCGGATGAAAACGGAGTTTGACGCCATGCCGGCGTATCACGTTGCGTTTCACAATACGCCTTATGTGCCAACGCCTAATTCGACGTGGCTGCAATGCCTAGTGTCGTTCGGCGTTAATTCGTACCTGACGCAAGGCGGCACCACCGGCAGTGATAACAGCGTTCGGGGTGTCATGGCCATCAACATTTTTACGCCGAAGGGCGACGGCCCAGGCGCTAACTACACGATCACCAAACGTGCGCGTGACCTGTTCAACCGCCAGGTTGTTTCCGGCATCATCTTTGATGCGGTGAACGGGCCCGAGGTTGTGGCTACTCCAATCCCTGAGGGTTTCTTTCAAACCCAAATGCGCGTGACGTTTGAGGCATTTGAGAGCCTCTAATACTGATCGCTAAAATTACCGTAAACCTACCTTGGTTCAACCATGGCCTTTTTTCGTGGCGAGGAAGGCTCCGTCAGCTTTGAAAAGGATGGGGGCACTAACGCTGCCATCACTTCGACCCGCAGCTGGAGCCTGACCGTAAATAAGGAACTGCTGGAAGTCACCGACCATGGCGACACCAGCCGTGCCTATGTCGGCGGGCTGATCTCTGGTGAAGGCACCGTTGAAGTGCTCTACACCGCTTCCAGCTCTGACGAAACCAACGATTTTATTAGCGACATCTTCACCACCGAAGATGGCGGCGATGCAACCTTTGAGCTGTTCCTGGACACCTCCGGCACTAAAAAGCTGAGCTTTGCAGGGATCATCACCTCTGCTGAGTACAGCGCCACTGTTGGCGAGCTGGAAGTGATCACCTGTAATTTCACCGTCAACGGTGCTATTACTGAGGCAATCTGAGGCTGCTTCTTTTGGCAGGTGGTGATAGTCTTGGCCTGCTTATGGGCCTTGATTGTTAATGCCTGCCAAAACCCGTGCAGTTGATCTCCTGATCAGCTCTTTTGATCTGAACCAACGGCGCAAATTCGTCGTTAAGGGTGCTGATGGACAGCCTGTACTTGACTTGTATTTCAAGCCAATTACGCGATCCGATCGGCAACGGGCCACGACGCTTGCCAACAGCGAAGAGGCACTAGAAATCAGCACCCAGATGCTGTGCCAAATGGCAGAGCTAGAGGATGGCAGCAAGGCGTTTGAACCTGGCGACGCGCCAAAGCTCAAGCGCCAACTGCCTGAATCGGTGCTGAACGAACTTGAGCTGTTCCTGTTTGGCCTTGGCGATGACGCCAACTTGCAGGAAGCAAAAAACGACTAAAGCAGGATGGGTGGCTCTTCTTTGAGTTTCACCTGGCCTGCGATTTAGGCATGACTGTAAGCAGGCTCCGCACCGAATTAACCGATGCGGAGTTCATGCACTTTGCTGCCTACTATGAGGTCAAAGCCGAAATGGAAAAAGAGCAATCAGATCGGGCCAAGTCATCCCGTCGGTAGACTTGAGCCACGAGAGGTAGCACCGTGGCTGAGGCTCAGGTAAGGCTAAACGTAGATACGCGGCAAGCTGTAACCGGCCTCAGAAAAGCTCAGCAGGAAACCAGAAAGCTAGAAACCCAGGTCAACCGGACTAGCAAGGCAACGGCCAGCGCTACTGCCAACGTTCAACGCTTTGGCATTGCGTTCCGTTCCGTTGTTGGTCCGGTTGTTGCTATTACTGGCGCGGTCAACCTGCTTGGCCGCAGCCTGAAAACTCTTGGCGAGCGTCAGGCTGATGCTGCTGCATTAGAGAATGGCCTGCGCAAAGTTGGTGCTGCTGCTGGCGAATTAGAGCGCCTGCAGAAGGTGGCAGATCGGCTGGGTAAGGCGACGTTATTTAATCAGGAAGATTTCACCCGAGGCTTTGCGCTTCTTACTAGCTTCCAGACCATTGCAGTTAGCAGTTACCAGCGCGTTGCTGAGGCTGCTGCAGACGTTGCGCAGGTCACCAAGCAAGACGTAAACAGCTCTCTGCTGCAGTTGGCCAAGGCGTTGCAGGATCCCGTCAAGGGCCTTACGGCGCTTTCACGGGCTGGCACGCAATTTACTGACGCACAAAAAGAGGTCATTAAAAAGCTGGTTGAGGCCGGCAAGGCTGCTGAGGCCCAGGACTTCATCCTTAAGGAGATTGAGAAGCAGTACGGCGACGCGGCCAAGGCTGCTGGCAGTGCTGGTTATGCGGGCGCTGTTGACAGCTTGGGCGAGAGCTTCCGTGACTTCCAAGAGCAGCTGGCCAAGGGTGTTGAGCCTGCGGTAACCAAGGTTCTCAACGTGATGACAGATCTATTCGATCTGTTCTCGAAGATTCCCAAAGAAGCGGGCCAGATGGCCGCACAAATCGGCGTTGCAACTGCCGCTTACATCGCTTTGCAAAAGGCGATGAAATCAGTGCTGGCGTTGCAGATGGTTGAGTTCCTTAGGCAGCAAATTGCGCTGTATCGGTTCTTTGGCGCTTCCATCTACTTTGCAGCCGGAGCACAAAAAGCGTTTGCTGCTGCCAGCGTTTTGGCCAAGGGTGCCTTGGTGGCATTGCCATTTGCGTTGGTGGCGCTGGCGGTAAAAACCTATTACGACGAGACAGAGCAAGCCAAGAAAAATACACAGCTGTTTGAGCAAGCATTAAAAGGCCAGACCACTGAGCTGCTGCAAACAGCATTGGCTGCAGAGATTGCAACTCAGGCTTTGCAGCAGCAAAAGGTTGCAAGTCTTGCATTGTCTGAATCCGGCAAGACGGGTGGCGGCTTTGCCGAGATAGCAGCCAAGAAAGCGCTTGACGCTACCAATGCTCGCATCCTCAAGCTGCGCGATGAATTGAACATTGCGGCAGAGCGTGATGAGGCCGAATATCAGCGGCAGCAAAACGCGACCAAGGATCTAACCAAGGCGAGCAAGAAAAAGGATATTTCGCAGAAGCAGCTTGAACTAGAGAACCTATTGCGTGAAGCCAAGGTCAAGGGCAATGCTCAAGAGGTTGCCTATATCGAAAAACTGCTAGAGCGTGAACAGATCATGCAGCGCGAGATGAAGTCGCGTGAACGCATGAATGCATTACTGCAGACTGAGTTTGATTATTCAGAGAAGATCAAAGCCCTGCGGCAAGAGATTGCGGACGCCTTTGCCGGTGCTGCTGTAACTCCTGGCCAGTTCGGTGGTGAGTTTGGCGGGATCTTTGAAAAGGGTGGTGAGCGCACCCAGCACTTAGAGGAACTGAAAAAGAAATTCAAAGAGCTTCAAAGCCCGATGCTGGCGATTAAAAATATCTCTGGCGGTATTGCCGATGCATTCTCAACGTCCATTGCTGGCATGATCAATGGCACGATGAGTGCCAAGCAAGCGCTGGCGAATTTCTTCCAGTCAATATCGCAAAGCTTCCTAAATATGGCGACCGACATTATCAAGGCCGCCATTCGGATGATGGCATTCAAGATTATTTCTAGCCTGTTCCCCGGTGTTGGTGCTGCCTTTGGCGCTAGCAACATGACAGCCCCAGGGCTTAGCGGTGCTGGCGCATTAGGCGGCAAGGTTTCCGGCCTTGGCATTGGCGGTTCTTTAGGCGGTGCCAGCTACGGCGGCGGCGGTGTTGGTGCTGGCATTGGTGGTTCAATCTCTGGCGCTACCTTTGGCGGCTTCAAAGCTCGCGGTGGTCGGGTTAGCGGCGGACGTGGCTACATCGTTGGAGAGAACGGGCCAGAGTATTTCAGGCCGGGCATTGGGGGCAAAATCACTCCTAATCACAAGCTGCCCAGGATGGTTGATTTGGGCGGCAAGTTTATGCCATTCCATCCGCTCTTTATGGCGGCAATGTTTGGCATTGGAAACTTCGGTGGCAACCGGCAGGGCGTAATGGAAAGTTTTGGCGCACGGTTTGGCCATGCCACTCCGCGTGCAAACGGTGGTCCCGTTTCGCCGGGCTCCAACTACATGGTTGGAGAAAAAGGCCCTGAGCTGTTTGTTCCTCGCGGTGGCGGTGGTGGCGGCGGTGCAATGGTGGTGGTCAACGTAGACGCCAAAGGCACTCAAGCTGAGGGCAATGAGCCCAATGCGAATAAGCTGGGCGAAGCAATTGGCATGGCAGTTCGGCAGGAACTGGTACGCCAGAAACGACCCGGAGGATTGCTCGCATAATGGCTACTTTCCCTTCGATTACGCCTACCTACGGCGCACAAAAGAGCAGCCAGCCGAAGGTAAAAAAAATTCAGTTTGGCGATGGTTACGAACAGCGTTTGCTGTATGGCATCCCCGGCCACATGAACCCTAAGGAATGGTCTTTGACTTGGGAGGTGTCAGAGACTGACGCTGACACGATCGAAACGTTTTTAGATGCCAGGGCAGAAGATGCGGCATCGTTTGATTGGACGCCGCCAGATGAAACCACTTCTTACAAGTGGGTTTGTGAGCAGTGGACCAAGCGGATCCCATTTGTTAATCGGGCCACCATTACGGCTACCTTCCGTGAGGTGTTTGAGCCCTAATGGCTAACCCGCATTCAGAACTACAGAAGGTCAACCCAAGCAGCATTATTGAACTGTTTGAGCTTGAGCTGTCTGCGGCCCTGCATGGTGTTGACTTTACCTACCGCTTTCATGCCGGCACCAATCAATTCAACAGCAACGGCGACATCATTTGGGATGGGAACACCTATAGCCGGTTTCCTATTCAGGTTGAGGGGTTTGAATACAAAGCCGACAGTGGCACGCTGCCCAGGCCAACGGTGCGTGTGTCCAACATGTTTGGCACGATTACAGCCGTCTTGCTTAGCGTCAATGCTTCCAATGCTGGCAACGATCTAACAGGCGCCAAGCTGACGCGCATTCGCACTTTGGTGCGTTACATCGACGACGCCAATTTTCCTGACGAGGCAAGCAATCCTTATGGCACGGCTGACACTTCTAGTGTCATGCCATCTGAGATTTATTACATCAGTCGCAAGGTTGCTGAGACCCGTGATCTAGTCGAATTTGAGGCGTCAGCTGTATTTGACTTGGCCGGCATCAGGGCTCCCAAGCGCCAATGCCACGCCAACCTTTGCCCATGGATCTACAAGGGTTCAGAGTGTGGCTATAGCGGCACTGATTATTACGACGAGAACGACAAGGCCGTTACCGATAGCGCCGATGACAAATGCGGCAAAAAGCTAAGCAGCTGCCAAGTTCGTTTTGGGGAAGAAAATGAATTACCCTTTGGCGGGTTCCCTGGCATCGGCGCGTTTAACGGATGAAGAAAACGGCCAAGGCAAAAGCGCTTGAGCACGCGAAGGCAGAAGACCCGCGTGAATCATGCGGTTTGCTGGTCATCATCAAAGGCCGTGAGCGGTATTGGCCATGTAAAAATCTGGCTGAGGGTAGTGATCTCTTTATCCTCGATCCAGTCGATTACGCCGCCGCTGAGGATCAAGGTGAAGTCGTAGCAATCATCCATAGCCATCCGGTAACGCCGCCACAACCAAGCCAAGCAGACCGAGTGGCTTGCGAAAAGTCTGGGTTGCCTTGGTACATCATTAACCCTAAGACTGAGCAATGGGGTGAATGCAAGCCAGAGGGCTACAGAGCGCCGTTGATTGGCCGTGAATGGGTTTGGGGTGTAACCGACTGCTGGACCTTGGTTCGGGACTGGTACGCCGAGCAGGGGATTGAACTGCGCGACTGGGACAGGCCAACGACGCCTGAAGAGTTCAACAGCCAGCCGATGTTTGATGACTGCTGGGAGGAGATCGGTTTTAGAGAGGTGAAGCTAGAAGAGATGCAAGAGGGCGACGCCTTGCTAATGGCTATTGAGTCAAACAAGTTGAATCATGTTGGCGTTTATATCGGTGATCAGCTGGTGTTGCATCACCTCAGGGGCCGGCTTAGCTCTAGAGACCTTTTAGGGGAATGGCTCCTAAAATGCACTGGCAAGGTGCTGCGATACGATGCGCGAAATTAAGCTCTACGGCGCACTTGCAAAGTTTGTAGGTAAGCGGCGCTTTTTAGCTGAAGTTTCTAGCGCTGGTGAAGCCATAAGGATGCTGCTGGCTAATTTTCCAAAGCTGGAAAGGCACATGACCGAACAGCATTACAAAGTCATAGTTGATAACTCTGAGCGCGACGTTGATGAGATCAATTTTCCTGCATCAGGCTGTATTCAAATTGTCCCGGTGATTGGTGGTGCCGGTGGTGTAGGCAAAATCATTGCCGGCATTGCATTGATTGCGGTTTCGGTGTTTGTGCCTGCTGCAGCCTTTGGCCTTACTTCTATGTTTGCTGTTGGTGCTGTTGGCGCCAGCTTGGTGCTTGGCGGTGTTGCACAGCTGCTAAGTCCTACGCCGCAGATGGGGCAATTCGGGCCAGTGTCATTCAACCCGACGACAGCTAATAAGACCACTGAAAATACGGAGATGGATCCGCAAGCGTCTTATAGCTTTAGCGGCATTCAAAACGTTTCAAGGGCTGGCGTCAGCGTTCCCCTGATCTTTGGTGAAACCATAGTCGGCTCGGTTGTTATCTCTGCCGGCATCGACGTAGATAACATCTGATCATGGCAGACAAAGATAAAAACCAGATCATTGGCGCTGGTGGTGGCGGTGGCGGTGGCCAAACAGTCGTCCAGCAAACGGTACAAGTTCAGCAATCTGCTGCGCCTGCAGTTCGCACGCCAACGCGAACGGCTGACAACTTGGCCTCTACGGCCTATGGCAATATTTTGGACCTTATTTCAGAAGGCGAGATTGAGGGTTTCCCTTCTGCAAGAAATTACACCAGGGGCACTGACAATTACAACAAAGCACTGCTAAAAGACGTTTATTTAACTGATACGCCAATCCTTAGATCCGGCGCTGATGTAACTGACCTGTCGGATTCAGACTACAACTTCAAAGGCGTAACAGTAGAGACTAGGTACGGCACCAACGCGCAAAGCTATATCTCAAAATTTGGCGCGACTGAAGACATTCAATCGGTAAACATTGAAGTTAAACAAGCAACGCCAGTAACCCGGCAGATTACTGATACCAACGTTGACGCCGTGCGAATCAGCATGGCCGTTAGCCGTCTTGAGCGTGGCACCAATGAAGGTGACATCCTTGGCACATCCGTCACCATTCGGATTGATGTTCAGTACAACGGCGGCGGTTTTACCGAAGCCAAGCGCGACACAATTAGCGGCAGAACAGCCGATAAATATGAGCGCGATTATGTCATTGATTTAGACGGCGCTTTCCCTGTTGATATTCGCGTTGTCCGCGAATCTGGCGATTCTTCAGACACCAACGTTAGCCCAACATTCTTCACGGCTTACACCGAGCTTATTTATCAAAAGCTCCGTTATCCAAACAGCGCATTGGTTGCATTGCGCTTTCAGGCTGAACAGTTCAACTCAATCCCTGCGCGTTCATATCGCATACGAGGGATCAAGGTTCAGCTGCCTAACAATGCCACGGTTGACCAAGATACTGGCAGGGTCACTTATAGCGGCACTTGGACCGGAACCTTTGGCGCTGCGCAATGGTGTAGCGATCCGGCCTGGGTGCTATTCGACCTTTTGACCAGCAAGAGGTACGGTTTTGGGGATCATATTGAAGCCGCTCAATTAGATAAATTTGCGTTCTATTCTGCCAGCCAGTATTGCAATGGACTTGTTGATGATGGCTTTGGTGGAAAAGAGGCTCGGTTTAGCTGTAATGCTCTGATTCAAAATCAATACGAGGCATACAAGCTAATCAATGACCTGTGCAGCGTTATGCGCTGTCAGCCGTACTGGTCAACCGGCACTTTGACTATTACGCAGGATAAGCCAACTGATCCCAGCTATCTATTCACACGGGCCAATGTCACTGAGGATGGCTTTAGCTATGCCGGCTCTGACCTTAAAACTCGGCACACTGTCGCCATTGTTGGTTACCTAGATCTTGAAACCCGCGAGATCAATTACGAGGTTGTAGAGGATCGTGACGCCATTGAAAAATACGGCGTTGTTACCACTCAGATCAAAGCGTTTGCTTGCACCTCACGCGGCCAAGCGAACCGTTTGGGCCAGTGGATTCTCTACACCGAACAGCAAGAGCACGAGGTACTCACCTTTGCTACCTCTATTGATGCGGGCTCACTTATCCGCCCAGGTGCGGTTGTAGACGTTCAGGATCCAGTTAGGGCAGGCGTTCGCTTTGGTGGCCGGATTGTTGCTTCTGGGGCCAAAACTATCAACGTTGATGATGCCACTGGCCTGCCGGATGACGATGCCACGCTAAGCGTAATCCTGCCTGATGGCACGGTTGAAACCAAAAACATCATCAGCCGTACCGGCACATTGATCACAGTTGATGAGAACTGGTCAACACAGCCCAATGCAAACAGCATTTGGATTATTCAAACCGACTCACTGCAAACGCAGCAGTATCGAGTTTTAAGCGTTCGGGAAACCGATGGCCACGTTTATGAAATCACCGGCCTTAAATACAACGTCAGCAAGTATGACCATGTTGAACGCGGCTACGCATTGCAATCCCGCACGATCAGCAACCTAAACGCAATACCTAATCCACCGTCCAGCCCGAAAGCAGAGGAAAAGTTTTACGCGCAGAACGATAAAGCCAAAGTCAAAATTGTTGTCAGCTGGTCTGCTGTTAAAGGCATCCCCCAATACAAGGTGCGCTATAGGGCCGGCGACGATAACTGGGAAACGGCGACCGTCACCAAGCCTGATTATGAAATCCTAGACACCAGAGCAGCGACTTACACAATTGAGGTTTACAGCATCAATTCATTGGGCCGGCAGTCCAGTGATTTTGCCAGCCTGAGCTTTGCTGCTATTGGCAAAACTGCAGTTCCTGCTGATGTGCAGAATCTGCGCTTTGAAGCTACTAGCGACAAAGAGGGAACACTTAAATGGGATGAGACGACCGATCTTGACGTTAAAAACGGCGGCAAGGTTTATATCCGCCACAGCAGCCTTATTGATGGCAGCGCCAGTTGGAGCAATTCAGTTGACCTGATTGAGGCAGTTGCGGGCAGCTCTACTAGCGCCAAAATCCCGCTAATTGAAGGCGAAGTGCTGGTGAAGTTTGCCGATGATGGCGGCAGGCTTAGCACCAATGAAACCAGCGTGATCATTGATCTGCCTGACACGCTTGGCCGGCTGCTGGTAGAAGATCGGCGGGAGGATCAAGACGCCCCGCCATTCCAAGGAAATAAAACTGATTGCTTCTATGACGAAACCTACGACGCGCTGATCATTGACGGCGATGAGGATTTTGACGATGTGACCGACGTTGATGAGCTTGACTTTTTTGATGTTCTTGGCGACGTGCTATCAAGCGCCACTTATGAGTTCACAAACACGCTTGATCTTGAAAGCGTTTATTCGTTGGATCTTGAGCGTCGTTTTGTTACTCGTGGTTTTTATCCCGGTGATCTTGTCGATAGCCGGAATGAAAACGTCGATAGCTGGGATGACTGGGATGGTGATGTAGTGGACAAGGTAAACGCCAAATTGTTCGTGCGAAGAACGGACGACGACCCAAGCGGCAGCCCGACTTGGAGCAGCTGGCAGGATTTTGCCAACGGTACGTTTAAGGCCAGGGCTTTCCAGTTCAAAACTGAACTCAGCTCTACGGATACAGCGCAAAACATCCTTGTGGATGAGCTGGGCTATTTAGCGCAGTTTGCCCGTCGTACAGAGCAAAGCGCCAGTGCGGTGGCCAGCGGCGCCGGAGCTAAAGCGATCACATTTGGAAATGGCTTCTTTACCGGCACGGCATCACTGCTTGGCAGCAACAGCTATTTGCCTAGCGTCGGCATTACTGCTCAGAATATGCAGAGCGGTGATTATTTTGAGGTGAGCAGCGTTAGCGGCACTGGTTTTACGGTGACGTTCAAAAATAGCGGCGGCACTGCTATTGACCGCAACTTCAATTGGTCGGCAACTGGTTACGGCAAGGCCGGATAGAGTGGGTGAAATTCTGGTCGAAACGTTGTGGCGACTCATGATTATGTAATCGCCAATGGCACGGGCAGTGCCGTTAGGAGTGATCTCAATAATGCCCTGGCCGCGATTGTCAGCAATAACAGCAGCAGCACCGAGCCCGCTACCACCTACGCCTATCAGTGGTGGGCTGATACCAATACCGCAACCCTCAAACTGAGGGATTCCAGCGATAGCTCTTGGATAACCGTTGGCGCTCTTGGGTCGGCCAACCTTGGCTTGCTGACCACCAGCAGCGCTAGCAGCACCTACATGGCGAAGGCTGGCGGCACCTTTACCGGCGCTGTCACGCTTGGCAATGCTGCCTCTCTGGTATTTGAAGGCGCAACCGATAACGACTTCGAGACCACGCTGGCGGTTACCGATCCCACGGCGGATCGCACCCTGACGCTGCCTAATGCCACTTCAACCTTGGCAGGGCTTGCGATCACTCAGAGCTTTACCAAAGCACAGCGCGGCACGATTACCAGCTTTAGCAGCAGCTCTGGCACGGCAACGCCTGACTTTGCAGCGGCTAATAATTTCAGCATCACGCTGAGCGAGAACACCACGCTGGCAAATCCAAGCAACCTGACGGCTGGGCAATCTGGCGTGATCTTTATCACCCAAGACAGCACGGCGAGAACGCTTGCGTTTGGTAGCTACTGGGATTTTTCTGGTGGTAACCCGCCTACGATTTCAACTGGGAGTGGAGCGGTAGATGCACTGGCTTATGCGGTGCGAACTACGACTAGCATCCACGCAACACTGCTCACCAACTTCAGCTGATCAATGGGTATCCCCGGAAGCGCCAATTTTCTGCTTGCTGGTGGTGGAGCGCCTGCGTATGAGATCGAGCAGAGCTTGCGGTTTGATGGGAGTTCGTACTTGTATCGGACCAACTCTGGCACTGGCAGTCGTGACATTTACACGTTTAGTTTTTGGGTAAAACGTGCGGCGTTAGGCGGTAACCATACAATTTGGAGTGTTGATGGTGAAGCAAACAGCCAGCAAACCAGCGGGCATGATATTCGGTTTGTAAATGGCAGCAGTTATGCTACAAACGATGAGCTTATTTTTTCAAGTTATATAAGACCCTTGCGTGCCACTACCGGCGTGCAAAGAGATCCAAGCGCCTGGGCGCATTATGTAATTGCAGTTGACACGACACAGGCAACACAAAATGACCGCATAAAAATGTGGGTCAATGGTGATTCAACGATTACTGATGCTATCAACACAGGTTATTGGCCGGGTCAAAATCAGGATACAACGCCAAACCGCTCAGGAGATCCGGTTGAGATCGGGCGAAATACTCGCAGCTCTTCTGAATATGGAAATTTCTATTTAGCAGAATTTCATTATGTTGATGGCACAGCGTATGACGAAACTAGCTTTGGTGAATACGACGATAACGGTGTCTGGCGTCCCATTGAAGTAAGCGGACTGAGCTACGGCACAAATGGTTGGTATATGAAGTTCGACCCCAGTGCCACCAACGGCATCGGTCACGACCACAGCGGCAACGGTAATAACTTCACCGCTTCTGGCTTCACTACCTCCGGCACTGGTACGGACGTGATGTTTGACACGCCGACGACGAACTATCCAACGTGGAACGCACTTGAAAGGGGTGACGATCCGGCAAGCTCAATGGGCGTTGATCTTAGTGAAGGGAATCTCGTCGCGGCAATGAATCGTGATGTAGGTGATGGTGCTTGGGTTGCCAACTTCACGGTTCCTAAATCAGGCAAGTGGTATTGGGAAGTTGAGCAGCTTACCGCTGGCAGTCCAAATCCATTTATCAGTACCGGCATTATTGCTTACCCATGGACTTGGAATAGTTCTGATTACGTTAGTTATCAATCACGGGGCAGAATTACCAAGGACTGGAATGGAGTTACTTACCAAAGCGTTACCGCTTGGGGCGCAGGGTATGGAAATGCAAGTGATGTTTGCGGGGTAGCTGTAGACGCTGACAATAATACCGTTCAGTATTATGTAAATGGAACGGCAATAGGCAACACTGAATCATATTCAGGAAATAGCTATACCTATGTTCCGTTCACCTCGACGGCGGCAAATACTGCCCAAAACGTACGGTACAACTTCGGACAACGCGCCTTTGCCTACACCCCACCGACCGGCTTCAACGCACTGAACACCGCCAACCTGCCCGCGCCGGACATTGCGGATGGGTCGGATTATTTTCAGACCATTACTTACAGCGGAACTTCAGCAGCCAGAAGTCTTACGGTTGCAGACAACAGCGGCAATGGTTGGCAGCCTGATCTTGTTTGGATTAAGTCAAGAAACGACAACTATTACCACCGGACAATAGATGCAGTTCGTGGAGCAACAAAAGAGATTTATCCCAACGACACAGGTGTAGAAGCAACAGTTGCAACCAGTCTGACATCGTTCAATAGCGATGGTTTCTCGCTTGGCAGTTCTGGCGCTGTTAATGAAACTAACAAGACATTTGTCGCTTGGAACTGGAAAGCAGGCGGCAGCGGCTCAAGCAACACCTCTGGCAGTATCACCAGCACGGTAAGCGCCAACCCCTCCGCTGGGTTCTCGATTGTTGCTTGGGCAGGAACTGGTACTGCAGGAACAGTGGGTCATGGCTTAGGCGTGGCTCCAGGAATGATTATCGTCAAAAACAGAACTTTAAGTCGTTTTTGGCCGGTTTACCATTACTACATGCACCAAACTTCTGCGCCAGAAACGCTGACCTGCGAGCTAGACAGAGACGTTTCCCGCGCTACGGTTGATTTCTGGAACAATACAGCTCCAACTTCGACAGTTTTTAGCGTAAAAACCAGCGATAAAGTCAACGCCTTAAACAGTAACTACATCGCCTACTGCTTTGCCGAAGTCGAAAATTATTCACGCATAGGCAAATACACCGGAAATGGATCCAGCGATGGTCCGTTTGTGTATTGCGGGTTTAGACCTGCATACATTCTGTTCAAGCGCACAGATGCGGTTGGCAGCTGGTTTGTACGTGACGCAGAAAGGGATCCGTACAACGGCACAATTAGAGAGTTTTATCTTGATGCCAATGGCAACGAATATACGGTTCCAGACATAGACTTTTTAAGTAATGGGTTCAAAATTAGAGTGCCCGGCAATTATCTAGATCGCAACGCAACTAATGGACACTATATATTTGCCGCATTTGCTGAAAACCCATTCGGCGGGGAAGGTGTTTCGCCCGCTACCGCCCGCTGACCTATGAAACGGGCACACACCACCGCTACTATCTAGCCATGGGATTTCTAATCAACGGTCAGCCTCTTGCGGTTGGTCGCCCCTTCACTGACGCAGACGGTACGCAGTACCCGTCTAACTGGCTGCGCCTTGCCAGCGAGGATGAAAAGGCTGCAATCGGCATTACCTGGGAAGCAGATCCTGCTCCGGTTGATAACCGCTTCTACTGGGACCACGATCTCCCCAAGCGGCTTGAAGATGAGCCTGCTGTTGATCCAGACGGCGACCCAGTGCTGGATGCTGATGGCGTTCAGATCATCAACAAAGGTCTGAAGACTGAGTGGGTTGCCCAGCAAAAGCAAATCGCTGGCAGCCTGCTGGCACCTACTGACTGGTACGTCACCCGCAAGGCTGAAACTGGCGCCGCCATTCCGGCTGATGTCTTGGCTTACCGCGAAGCAGTCCGCACCACTAGCGGCACCCGCGAGGCTGAAATCAACGCCTGCACCACCACCGAAGAGCTGGCAGCGTTGCTGACTAATCTGGCTGAGGTGTACGACGAGGCAACTGATTCAAGGGTTGCGAACACTGAACCGTTCATCACGCCTTGGCCTGAGCAATAAACCAGCTCCCTAAACTGGTTTTGGGAGGTGACTTATGGCCGTTGAACCTGGCATCTATAACTTTTCAGTGCAGAGAGCTGCAGACCATGAGCTTGTCTTGATTTTCAAAGACAGCAATGGGGATGCCATCGACCTGACTGATTGGACCGTCGCCTCCCAGGCTTGGGATGAAGACCGCAGCACAAAATATGCGGACTTCACGGTGACCTACACCGACCGCACAGCCGGCACGGTGAAATTGTCGCTGTCTGATGAAGACACCGACGATTTCCCTGCCGAGTTGCGCTATGACGTGTTGCTAACCAATTCCGATGGCCTAAAAGAGTATTACCTAGAGGGCACCATCTATGTAAGCCAGGGGTACACGCGATGAGCCGCAACACTGTCACGATTCAAACCAGCGGCAGAACCAACACGGTTGAGATCGCTACTCAAGGTCCGCAAGGTCCGCAAGGCGCAGCAGGAAGCAATTTCCAGCTGACCAGCACCGATAAAGTGAACAAGAGCATTATTTACTACGACTCCAGCGCCGGCACTTTTGTTGCTGACGACACCTGGACTACCGACACGCTCACCGACGGAGGCAATTTCTAAGCCATGGCCAACACCCTTCGCATCAAACGCCGGGCGTCTGGCGGCAGTACTGGCGCTCCTACTTCACTGGAGAATGCCGAACTCGCGTATAACGAGTCGGATGCCGGTAATGGCATTTTGTACTACGGCTATGGCACTGGCGGTGCTGGCGGTAGTGCTACCAGCGTTGTTGCTATCGGTGGCGACGGTGCTTACGTCAGCCTGACGGGCACCCAAACGATCAGCGGCAATAAGACGTTTACCGGCACGGTTGACCTCAGCGGCGCAACCCTGAGCGGCAACACCACCTTTAGCAACAACTTGGTTGTTACTGGTGACCTGACCGTCAACGGCACCACTACGACGGTGAACAGCACCACCGTTTCGGTGGATGATAAAAATATCGAACTGGGCTCTACCGCAAGCCCGTCTGATGCCTCAGCCGACGGCGGCGGCTTGACCCTTAAGGGTGACTCTGACCACACTTGGAATTGGGTTAATTCGACTGATGCTTGGACTAGCTCCGAGCACATTGACCTTGCCTCTGGCAAAGAGTTCAAGATCGCCGGCACCTCTGTATTGAGCGGCAGCACTTTGGGCTCTGGCGTCACGGGTTCAAGCCTGACCAGCGTTGGGACTCTGACCTCTGGTACTTGGTCCGCCAGCACCATTGCAGTCAACAAAGGTGGCACCGGCCAGACCACCTACACCAACGGCCAGCTGCTGATCGGTAATACCACCGGCAACACGCTTGCCAAAGCCACGCTTACTGCTGGCTCAAACGTCAGCATCACAAACGGCGCTGGCAGCATCACAATTGCCGCAACGGACACCGACACCACCTACACGGCTGGTGATGGTCTTGATCTGACTTCTACCACTTTCAGCGTTGACCTTAAAGCCAATGGTGGCTTGGTCATTGAAAGTGGCGAGATCGCTGTTGACCTTGCCGCTTCCAGTATTACTGGTGTTCTCGCAGTCGCAGACGGCGGCACCGGCTCTAATAGCTCGTCAGGTGCACGCACCAACCTTGGCCTTGGCACAATGGCCACTCAGAACTCAAATAGCGTCAGCATCACTGGCGGTTCCATTGATGGAATCACCTTCGATGGCGGCACGTTCTGAGGTGACTAAATGGCAAACGTCATTCGGCATAAGCGGGGGACTAGCAACCCCGCTTCAGGTGATTTCAGCCAAACCGCTGAGCTTTTAGTTAATACCTCTGATGGTGGCCTGTTCACCAAAACAGATGGTGGCAGCGTTGTAGAGGTTGGCTCTAATGCCAGCAATCTGAGCACCGGCACCGTTCCATCTGGGCGGTTGTCGGGTTCTTATGGCATCAGCGTTACGGGCAGTTCTGCTAGCTGCACTGGTAACGCGGCCAGCGCCACCGTGCTGCAAACTGCCAGGACGATTGGCGGCGTGTCATTTAATGGCTCTGCCAATATCAACCTGCCAGGAGTCAACACTGCAGGTAATCAGAACACCAGCGGGAATGCTGCCAGCGCCACTGTGCTGCAGACGGCTCGCACTATTGGCGGCGTGTCGTTCAACGGCTCGGCAAACATCAACCTGCCAGGGGTCAATACCACCGGCAATCAAAACACCAGCGGTAGCTCGGCTAGCTGCACCGGCAATGCGGCTACTGCAACGACGCTGCAGACGGCTAGGACCATTGCGCTTGGTGGTGACTTAAGCGGTTCTGCTTCTTTCAATGGCAGCGCCAACATCACTATTACTGCGGCTGTTGCTGATGACAGCCACAACCACGTCGTAAGCAATATCGACGGACTGCAGACGACCTTAAACGACAAGGCCTCGCTAACTTCGGCGCAGACTTTCACGCTCGCCCAGCGTGGTCAGGTTGATGCTTTAAGCAGTGCTTCAACGATCACGCCAAACTTTGCCAACTCAAATAATTTCTCTATCAGCCTTTCAACCAATACCACTATTGCTAACCCTTCCAACCTGACAGCGGGCCAGAGTGGTGCTATCGCAATCACTTACAACGGCGGTTATACCGTCGCCTTCGGCTCCTACTGGAAGTTCGCTGGCGGCACTGCACCGACCGCAACCAGCACTAGCGGAAAGGTTGACGTGCTGGTGTACTACGTCGAAAGCAGCACTAGGATTAGCGCTCAACTTCTGCTCAACATGGGTGGCTAATGGCTGCTAAATCAAAGACCGCATTAGGTCGCATTGAACATAAGCCCGGAAAACCGAAGAAAAGCCATCAGGGCAACGGTCAGAACTCGCTGCCGCGTAAGAATAAAAAGAAGTACCGGGGGCAAGGTAAGGGCTAATGGATAGACACACCCGCAACAACTGGCGCAAGGTAAAACAAGCGCTGGAAGCTGCGGGTAAAACAGACTGCTGGTATTACCGCCGCGCTGTTGCTATCGAACGCACTGGCAAGGATCCATTAGAGCATCCAGTTTTTAAACCGGATAACGACAATTCATAGGTAAAATTGCCTGGTTGTTGTTATCCAACATTCATGATTAAGGCTGCTTCTGCTGCTATTGCTCTGATGGCAATTGCTGCACCTGCCGCTATGGCTGATGGGTTCTATGTGAACCCTGAATACAACCTTGGCTTTGCTGGTAATCAAACCTCTGGCGGTGGCGTCATTGACGCTCACGTCGGCTATGAGGCTGGCCCTTGGTACATCCAAGGCGGTCCCCAGGTTGTGTTCCCTGAAGGCGCAGCAACTGATTACCAGTTCTCTGCCAAAACTGGCCTGAGCGCTCCTGTCACCAAAGACGGCAAACTCAACCTTTACACCGAGGTGAGCATGGCCACTGGCGACAAAAGCAACAGCTACGGCCTCAAGCTCGGTTCTAAGTACAAGTTCTGAGCGACAGCATGGCCTGCTTCGGCGGGCCTCTGATCAGGCAATTGTGGCCAGCAACTACCTATCAGCCTTCTGGCGGGTGGTTGTCTGGCCCTGCCTTGCCAACCCTGATAACTGGCAATACTGTTGGCCGCCTGATTGGTTACTGCCTTATGTGCAGGATGCCTTCGAGTTCCTTACAGTCCCGCCATACGCCAACGAAAAGGCAATTCTCAATGCGCAAGATCATTGACACCATGGCCGTTGTCGGCTTTCTGCTCAGCGGTTCCATGACCGCAGCGCTGGTGATCTCTTATCTGCAGTTCGATAACTTCATGGACGAAAGCATGGAGCGCATCGGCGGCCAGGTGACTGAGCACATCGAAGCCGAACTAGAAGGCAAGATCAAAGATGTGATGCCCAAGCTGCCTGAAGCTACCGGCCCAGCTATGCCGTTCTGATGCCTGAGATCCCGTCTATCAGGATCCCTCAGGTTCGGCAGATACCGCCGCTCAACAACATCCCACAGGCCCAGAGCGTCACGCTAGAGCTGGGCTTTCCAATTATTGACATGCCAGGGTGTGTGGCGGTGCACCCTGATGCAAAGCTGAATCCAAGCCTGCTGCGGGATGATCCTGCCCGTACTGGCTACGCCTGCCCAGAGGGCCAGATCCCATCGTTTGAGCCGATGGACTTTACCGCTAATGAACTCAGATTTACAGAACCAAAGGCGCCGGCAAATTCAAATGAGGATGAGGACTCACAACCCTCAACCCCTCAATTACCGACAGTCCCGAGATTACCTAGAACAGATGCGGCGCCAGCTCAGACAACAGCACCACCACAACCAGAGGCGCCATTTATCAAACAGGCGCTCGACGGGCTCCCAGATGTGGGAAGCGTTGTCACCACCACCACTATTGCAGTGGTTGCCACTACTTCTGCGCTGGTGGCAAAACCTCTGGCTGAACTGATCCTGAAAACGATCAAACCAACCGTAAAAAAGGTGATGAAAAAGCTGGCGACCGCTAGGGGGCAAACGGTTGCTGTCGAATCGGTATGGGAGCGGCGACTGGTTCAGCGGGACCGGAACCGCGCAATACTTGCTTTGCGTCGGGCTTTGAAACCGTGATGCTATGCCGGTGAGGTAATACCTGGCCAGGCTTCGGCACTAAAGCCACATCAGAGCAGATGATTGCAAATTGAGATGATGGCTTAAACGTAATTCCTTTTTGTGCCAACTCACCACAATGGCGCAACCGGCTTAGCTCAAAGTCCAAACGTTTGTTAGCCAATAGCTGACGCTGCAATGCGGTTTCAGTATCCGCCGCAGCCTTGCATCGTTCTTGAATGCCACCATCCAACGGCATTGATAGCGTGATGCCAAAGCCCCAATTCCAGTTGTGGTTATTTTTCTGACGGCTCGGGATCTCTTGTGTGTAGAGGATGTTTCCTGGGTTGTCCGGTACGCCGTTTTCGTCATCGTCGGTGGGATCGTAATACGGGGTTCTTATCGTGCTTTCAAACGGCAGGGCATAAGACTTGCCGGCAGTAACAAACGGCGAAAAGTTTAGTGTTGGCCCTTGGCATTGAATGCCTTGGCTAAAACGTGCTGTAGGCCAGGCACCTGTCAGCTGTTGCACGGCGAGGTTAGACACCGAGCCAGAACTAGAGGCCACTGGCGCTGCTGTTGCATTGGCCTGCGCTAATGCCTGATTAGGCCACAGGGCTATTGCGCAAAGATAGAGGTAGTGTCGGTGGTGCTTTCTACGACGGTGGTTCGGGTTATGTCCGTGACCGTCTGAATGCCTGGGCCGGAATAACTTTCCACGAATTGAAAACTGGCGCCGGGGGTGATTAGTGACCATTCGGGTTTGTCTTCTAATTGCAGGCCAGTCCAAGTGCTATTAACACCGCTGACAGTTTGCGACTGTGTGGCCTCTGCACCTGGGGCAATACTTGTGCCACTGTGCTTTATACCAGAACCCGACGCGCTGTAGGTGTAGCCCGTAGCGAAATCAACGCTGCGGATAACCTCAGTGACCTGAGTGGTTGATTCTGTGTGACTAGAGGTTGTGCCTGACCGGAAGTTAGGAACCACCGGCACAGCTGCCACCGGATTAGCCAGCAGCAGCAACAGCAATGGCCAACGTCTCATCGAATCGTTAGCTCAGTGACCATTTGGCCGGTTGCGGTAGTACCTGCACCGCCAGCGGTAATGGTGACACCGTGTTGGCTATCAATGGTGCCGGCCAAGGATCCTGCAACACCGCCTGAGGTGGTAGTGGTGTCACCAAAGAGCGGCAGGCTGCCAACCACACCGCTGGTAACAGTGCTGCCCGTTGCGCTAGTGCTGTCGCCTTCTATGTAGCTGGTAGAGAACGAGAAGGCATCGCCGCTGGTGGCTTGAGTTGCACTGATGGTGGTGACAGCAGGGACACCGTTAGTAACAGCGCCAAAACCGCCAAGAGCGCCAGTAGTTGTTCCATCAGTAGTGGAAGCTCCCGAACCTGTGACTGAGTAGACAGTGGGCACTCGGGTTGCGGCGCTTGCGGCTCCATCGACTGTTAATTGGACGCTGGATTGGATTTTATGGCTTATGTCAGCTTGCGCAGGGGCTGATGCCAAAACCACAGCTAAAGCGAGAAACTTTTTCATTTTTCGGGAGTGGCTTTGCCTTGAACTTTAGGCTCTTCTTTTTTCTTGCGGTTGCTACCGACTGACAGGCCAAAGCTGGCTGCAGTACCGCTAAGGATTGACGCGGGATAAGTGGGGTCTAGCGATTGCTTAAAAACGCCAAGGTAATTAGCAGTAAGAATGGCCATCGCCCAGCCCAGCAGAACGATTTTGACGACATCGCCAAGGCGTGAGTTGTGTTCCTGTTCTTGCTTTTCCTCTGTCGCCATGATGTAGAGAGTGCTTTGTGATTGTGGTTGAGGTTGTTGGTGCGCTAGCTGGGGCTTCGGTAACGGTAGCGGCCATGAGCCTGACCAGCTACGGCAAACGATTCAACGAAAACCGAGACGCTGTAGTGCGGCTTACAACGTCGGTAGACAACATGGTTCACCGACTAGACGTACTGCACAAAGACATCAAATTGCGCGATGCAGAGGTGTTCGCAAGGTTGAGAGATCTTGAAGCAGCGGTAGCAAGACTGGAAGGATCACAGAAACATTCCTAGACTTCGCCCAGCTTTTAGATGGTCATGCTGCTTCTGGTTCGCCCCATCCTCTTCAAGTTCCTGCAGTCGAACGCTGTTAAAGAGCTTGTCATCGACATGCTGCGCAAGCTGGCCACCAAGACCGATAACACCGTTGACGATCGAATGGTTGATTTCATCGAAGCTAACTTGTTTCCTAGTGGCAAACCCGTAGCAGATGCTTGATTGGTTGGCCGCTTCGATGCTGCAACTCAATCAGTTTTTCGACCGCTTCTCAGGGCAGCCGCACCAACGTGCTGCCATTCAACAATTGGCAGAGGATATGCCACCGGAGCTGCTCAGCCACGATGCTGAGTGGTTCCAAATATGGAAGGCTGCAGGCAAAAGCACGGATGAATTTGCCTATGCACCGTATTACCACCAGCTAGACCTCCCCTCTGGGGAGAATCAATGCTTCACGTCAACCATGGCGATGCTGGCCGGCACGTTTGCGCTGGTAACAGATCAGTATGAGTATTACAAAGTACGCATGAAATATGGCCCCACTGAAGAGGTGGACAGCCACCTTAAGGCCATGTCAGAGCTTGGCGCCAAGGTTGAATTTGTGACCAATGGCACCGCTGATTTATTGATTGAAGAGGTGCGAGCGCAGCGGCCTGTAGCAGTCGGCTTTTTGCATAAAGGCAATATCGCAGACGGCAGACCAGCAGAAGGTTTTGGGCATTGGGCGCTAATAATAGGGATGAAAGAAGGGGAGTATTTTGTGCTGCATGATCCGCGTGGCAAGTATGACATGGCCACCGGCAAGCTGCTTGACTCAAATGGTTTTGCCGTCAGGTATGACTGGGAAGACTTTTTGCACCGCTGGGAAGTAGAAGGCCCAGGTAACGGCTGGGCAATGGTCATTGATGACCTTTCGTTGTAAACTACGCCGAGCCAAATTAGCTGCATGATTCTGCCTGATCACGAGATCCGCCGTCTGTGCGAAGAGCAGGCGATGGTTCTTCCATACAACAGCGATCTGCAGAATCCTGCCTCTCTAGATGTGGTCTTAGGTCCCCGCCTGATGGTGGAGGTAGAACACACCAGCGATCTGCAGTTAGTCGATATTTCGCATCACAGCCAAGAGGATCCGTACCTGCTGGCGCCTGGGGAGTTTGTGCTGGGCGAAACGCTGGAAACCTTCTGCCTGCCTGATGATGTGGCGGCACAGTTTGTGCTCAAGTCGTCTCGCGCTAGAAGCGGCCTAGAACACCTGCTGGCGGGTTACTGCGATCCTGGCTGGCACGGTTCCGTTTTGACCCTAGAGCTGCACAACAGCCGCCGCTTTTTCAATATTGGCCTGTGGCCTGGCATGAAGATTGGCCAAATGGTCTTCCATCGCCTAGAGACCATTCCTGATCGCACCTACGCCATTACTGGCCGCTACAACAACGACTCAACCGTTACCGCGTCTCGTGGCTAGGTTCTGAACATACATGTCGCAGGCTTGGCGGTAGTGCCACTCTGCTTGCCAATCCTGCTTGTGTTCTTTAACCATGCCGGCATAAGTGATTCTGTAGACGATACCTTCAGCCGTCATAATCTTTTCAAGCCTTGGCGGTTCCATACAGCTAGCCTTAAAACTCTGCCAGTTAGTCATGTCCTGGGGGCAGTGGATGGTTGTAAACCTAACCGAAGAAGAAGAATTTAGGATTGAATCACAAGCGCGAACGATTCTGCAACAGACTAAAGCCGAAGAGGTCACAAAATTGTGTGCCACTCTGATGAAACAAAATGCCTACCAGCAGAAGCTGATTAAGCAGGCGGCATTTTATATCAATGAAATCGAGTTAAAAGCTATTCTGGCCGACTCTGAGAATCAGTCGCCTAGCTGGTGGCATCAGCTCCTAGTGAAATGCGGGCTCTTTTAATCGTTGCGCCATTGTCAGCCGCAGAATCTTCATTGCCTTTTGCTTGCGCACGCCAACTGATTGACGGCAGAGGCTATGGCTTTTGGCAATCTCATCTAGCGTCATTGGCCGTGGCTGATTGATGCCATAGTGTTTAATGACAATATCCCTATCGAGTTCCTCTAGTCGAAAAAAGGCCAGGTTGAGTTGCTCGCTACGCTCAGTCTTCTCTACTTGGGTGTAGTCTTCCTCTTCGGTGCTGGTATCAGGAATCAGGTCAATTAGCGTCTTGCCGTCTTCCAGCATCATCTGATCAAGGCTGCGATGCGGGATGCTGCGCTCTAAGGCCATCCGCAAGCGGTCAACGCTGACGCCAAGGGTATTGGCGATGTATTCAATGCTTGGCGGCTTGCCATGCTCCTGAACGTAGTTCCGCTCTACCTCAAAGGCTTTGCCTACGAAATTGAGCATGTCCTGCGGCACCTTAATCAAACGGGCCTGGGTGGCCAGTGCTCGCGTGATGCCTTGCCTGATCCACCAGAAGGCATAAGTAGAGAACTTGTACCCCTTGGCGCCGTCGTACTTTTCAGCAGCACGATTTAGACCGACGTTCCCCTCTTGGATCAGGTCGATTAAATCCATGCCGCCGCCTTGCAGCTTGGGGATGTACTTTTTGGCGACGTTGACGACTAAGCGCAGATTGCACTTAATCATCTTTTCTTTTGCCCGTTCGCCAATCTTGATTTCGCGGCGCTCTTTGCTGGTCAGCTCACCTTCCTTTTGCTTTAGCTCTAGGCAGCGCTGAATCTGGCGTGAGAGCTGAATTTCCTGCTCAGCAGAAAGCAGGGGGTAACGACCGATTGCGTTGAGGTATTCAGAGAGCGAATCGGTAGCCATGAAAAGAATTGACCGGGGGTAACGTAGCAGGGATCAGGAAGAAATCAAACGATCGACATACCAAGCCGCTTTGCGGTAATCCTCTGCGCCATTTTTCAAGTCAGCCCGCCAGAGGTATTTAATGGCATTGCCACGGCAAAAGGCTTTGAAGCCATCAGGGCCTAGGGCTGCTTCTAAGGCGTCGATGCATTCGATGTGGCCTTGGTTGTAATGCGGTGGATTGGCCACCATGTCAAAAGGCATTCGCTAAATTGCTCCGGCAAACCATTTTTGAGGAATCTCTAAGCGTCCGCCGACGGCAGGCGACGGTGAGGGGGGGACTGCTCCGGCAAGCCCCCCACCTGCCACCCTCTTAGATCGTGCAACCTGGCTTGTCGTCAGGATCGCCAACGTTCAGAACGGCTTCGCAGCGCAGCAACCAAGCAGCGAATGCCACATGGCTGCTAACGCTCTGTTTGTTAGGTGGAGCGAAGGGGTAAGACTCCTCCCACCATTTACGAAACAGGGCCTCAAGATCCGCTTCGGTCATCATCGTTCAAGGTCTGTTGATGCAGCCCTGTGTATAACGCATGAAACGGGTGTTCGGGATTGTCGCGGCCATCTTCGACATAAAGACGCTCTAGGCGCTCTTGCCGCTTTAGCTCTTCAACGTGATCAACCATCAGAAGGGTTCCTTCTCTTCACGAGGGGGCAGGGTGAAATCTGACACGCTTACCTCAAGCGTGGTGCCTTGGGTGCCATCTTTCTTTGTGTAGGTGCTCAGCTTTCCTCTGCCAGCGATGGTGACCGCAGCACCCTTGGTGAGAAAACGCATGACCACATCAGCGCGACGACCCCAAACGGTGCAATTGACCCAGGTGGTTTCCTCTTTGCTGGTGTTGCACCCGATAGAGAATCGGGCGACCTGATCATCTCCGATGGTTTTAAGTTCTGGATCCCGACCGAGGCGGCCATGGGCTGTGATGTTCAGCATTTCAGTTAATGGGGGTGATGGACTTGGCCTCTTCAAATGCCAGCACGTCGGCCAGGTAATAGCGAACGCGAGGCTGGCCGGCTGCTACGCCGATCTTTGGCAGCATTTCCCACTTTGGCCCTTGTGGGTTGCCTTTGTTGGTGCTTTTGCGCCAGCCACGAACTGTAGCCGGGCTAAGGCCGTAGCGATGCGCTAATTGTGCTGTTGTCAAATAGGGTTTTGTGTCGTCAATCATTTAGCCAGCTGGGTTTCTTTTTCAAGCAGAGCCTGCATCAACTCTTGGTGTTCGGTGTCGTTCAAGTCGCCTTTTTTGTGCCGATCAGTTAGCCGTGCGCCAACGTCTTTCAACTCTTTGAGTGAAGAGGTGCCACGAATAACTTTCAGGCCGGCGATAGCTGTTTTGCCTAGCACTGCAGATTGCGGTTGGCTTTGCTGCACTGCTGGCTTTTGCTTGCTTGGTTGAGCAGCCGGAGCATCACCAGATGGCATGGTTTCATTGGCAGCACTCTGCACCTCTTCCTTGCTCCAAAGCTCATGGGCCAGGGAGAATGCAAAGCAAGCGCAGGCAGCCAAAGAGCGGCGGTGTGAATCGGTCAGAACCCGTGCGCTGATCTTGTCATAGGCAATCGGATTATTCCGATGGTCCATACAAGGAAAAGGGAAATCAGCGGTGACGATGCCATCAGGGCCAGTGAAATAGCCGACGACAAAGCCAGTGCCATCAGGCGCCTTGTGGATCAGCTCACCATCTGCATTAGGCCGCAGGTGATAGTCAAACCCAGGCGCGTGCTGGTGAAGCAGCTGGGCAGTTTTAGACCAGGCAACGTAAGACGCTTGAAAGCTGCCCGTGCCTTTCTTGTGTACGTCGTCAAGGGTGATGACGCCGGAGAGGTTAGGGATGGTCATGCGGGGAATACGTTGTGGGCAATTTCGGGCATTTGTTTGGGCGCTTTGAACACCTTCAGGCTGCGCTCCAAATACCAATCATTGAAGCACTTGGTAAGGCAAGAAATCCAAAGCTGCTGGACACTTGAGCCACCGCGCTGGGCAAAGATCGTGCGGTTTACGATTGCATTTCTGAAGGCCAGAACGGAGCTATCAGATGGCAGGTTGGCGCCAGTGGTCAACGCCTTGACGAAATCTTCAACTGTTGCTGGGTAGTGTTCTTTATCTAAAGCCAAGATGCAGAACGCGGTCAATGCACCGCGATTGATCATCTTGAAATTTTTCACCGAGTTGTAAACCAGGCGCACATAAGTATCTATGCGCAACTGATCCTGTAAGTAATACTGCTGTATTTGATCATTGCTGAAAACCATTTTGGCATTTGCCCAGCTACCTGTTTTGTGCTGTTTGGCCAGCATGATCAGGCGGATGGCAGCAGCGGCTTGGTTGTGTTGCGGTGCACCCAGCAGATAAAGGGTGTCGCCTGTAGACCGCTTCGAGCCCGTGTCAATCACGGTGAAGATTGACGGATCGCAGTCAGTGGCAAGCAGCACCGGCACGGCATGGCCTGCATCACGGATGGCAGCTAAACGGTGTTGACCATCTAGCAGTTGGCCGTTGTTGCCGATGGCGATGCCTTGGCTGGTCAGCTTCCATTCACCCCGCTTGATTGATTCCGTTAGGTGCCTGACCTGACGGGGCTTCATTTTGCGGTTATGGCCGTTTTGATTGGCCAGCAGGTGTTGCGCCCATTCGGGCGTCATCTGCACAACTTCGAAATTGGGGGTGGTCATCAGAAATCCTCTGCAATGGTGCTGGTGTCGTAGGCCCAGGCAGGAAGGCTGAGCGAGGTGATTTCGGCGCTGTAGCCAGGCCAGTTGTCGTTTTCCCTGCAGCGCTTGATTCGGCGCAGGTCACGATCAGCTAGGCGCTGACCTTCGGCCAATGCATCGTCGTCTAGTTCGTAAACCCCGATGCTGTAGGGAAAGGTTTTCTCAACGGCGATAAAGACAAACCGGGTAGCGAAGGTGCCGGCCATGTAATGCGCCTGTTGGACGTGGTAGCGGAACTTGGCTACCGATCGTGCAAAGCCTGCTGGTGATGCGTCGGTAGTTGTCTTGAGATCAATGACCGTATCGCGGCACATCCAATCAGGCCGGCATTTGCAGCGCAATTCGGTGTCTAGATCAGTCCACCAGAAGGACTGCTCTGCCTTGCCATCGGAGAGCAATTCGCTGGCGATTGGGTGGCGCCTGACTGCTTCTGAGAGCTTTCCTGCCAATGCCCAATCAAGTGATGAAACAACTTCGATTCCCGCTGCTTCCAGCTCCGCTGCTCGCTCCTTTCCTGCCTTGGTGTTGCGTGGTGGACAAACAGCGAATCGGGCGTGCAATTCGTCGGGTTCGAGAACTGCACAATGGGCAAGAGTGCCAAAGCGCATTGCGCTAGTTGGCTCGACAGCAGGACGGTGGGGATCAACATATTTGCGGTAGTAGTTCTCCGGGCTGACGGCAACGGCATGGAGATGGGAGGCGCTGACGGAGGGGTCAGCGTGGTATTCGGCGTTAGTAATTGTCACCCGAGATCCTCGCTGTAGAAGTCTCCACGGGGGCCGTAAAGGCCCAGGATTTCAGGGAATGCCTGAAAGATGCGTTCGCGGTTTCTGAGGTCAGCTACGAGGCCGGCGCGTGCAAGTGCTTTGACAAATGCACCACCAAAATGTTGCGCGGTTAGCAGCGTGTGCCGCTCTTGCGATTCGGTCATTGTTTGTGGGGGTGGTAGCCAGAAGGCTGAGGAGAGATTACCAGGGGTGAACAGTGAATGCAAGTAAAATTTGGCACCCGTCGCAGCGGGTAGGGATAGGCCATTGCTACGGGGGTGGCGGTGGCTCTGTCCCGTTACTTCTGCAGGTAAGTGCAAGCGCGTTGAATACCGGCGTTGCAATCTGCGATGGTCATTTGATGCAGGCTGCTGTTGGCCTGATGTAGGAAAAGTCCGCTGATTCCGGTGAGGACTGCGAGGAATGCAATGGCTTTCATGATTGATCGGGGGTGAGTGGTTGGAAAAGCGCGATCAGCGCTCGTGTGCGGTGAAGGTGTCAGCAACCCAGCTGTGCACGGTGAAGGTGCGCTCGCCGTTCCATTCACGGTTGAGGGAATCGACTTTGGCCTGGGCTTTGGCCTGATCGACGTACCAGGAACCGAGGGTGACGCCGTTGACTTGAGCGGCGTAGTAGCGGGTGGCGGTGGTGAAGGTTTTCATTGGGGGTGCCTGTCGATGAATTAAATATAGACCCTCTCCTAACCCCTGCTACCCCCAGTGTGACAGTTAGGGGGTTGGCTAGTGGGAGCTGATTGAAGCCACTACCTCAGCCGCAAAAGCCTTTAAGCCGTCCTTGTCAAAAGAGCCGCCAGTGGGCAGGTTGCAGAACTCGGCAAGCTGGCCGCGCCAAACGCAATAACGGCGCTCTCTGCCCATGGCTTGATAGCCCAAAAGGTCATACCCAAGCTGAGTGAGGGTTTTGCGTGCTTCGGTAATGGTCATGATTCTTTGGGGTGTCAAGTGAGGCCCCGAAGGGGCCAGGCAGATCAGTCGATGTTCAGGGAAACAAGCTCGCGGTGCACGGGGCAGCCACGATCGGCCCAGAGGTGAACGGTGCCGTAACCGCTGCAGAACCAACCCCAGCCCAGAAGCTCAGAAGCCTGCTCGGCCAGTTCAATGTTTGCTTGGCGTTGCTCCCAGTCAGCGCGTTGCGTCTCGTCGTTGATGTGGCCAATTTCGATGCGACCGCGTGACTGCTCAATTACGGCGGTCATGTCGAAGCCACCATCGCGGAGGCGCTTGAGAACGGAGCGGGTGGAGAGAGTGCGAGCCATGGGGGTGATTGCCGATGAACTAAAGATAACCCCTGTGGTCACCCCTACTACCCCCAGGGTGACAGCTCTTGAATTGGCACAAAAAAAGAGGGGGCTGGTGTGAGACCCCCTCCCCCTATCTCCTCGCACCCCCTTTTACACACGCTTGGCCCTGCTGGCAACTAGCACGCAATAAAAAAGGCCCCGAAGGGCCTAAGTCTCAAAGCTCATCGAGCGTTGCCTCATACGCGAGCGAAAGCTCGTTGATGTAATCGGTCAAGTGCTCGTCGATCACCTCGTAGGTTTCGGCCTCGTCGTCGGTCATCAATGCAGTCAGGGCGGCCCTGATCTGCAATGCCCGGTCAAGGCGTTGCTTGGGAGTCATGTGCAGTTGTCGATGTGCAACCGGCAGTCGCCTGCCGATCTGCTCACTATACCTCGTGCTCCCCCTTCCTGCTCACTGCAGTCAGTAATTGATCGGTATGACCGTGATACAGGCGCCCGGTTGCTCCTGGCCAATGCAATACCGCTTCTCTGCTGCAATCGCCACCACTAGGCAGTCATCAGCCAGCAAGCTCCGGCCCTGCTTCACCGTATGGCTCAACCCGTCCAGCGTTGACCGGCACAGCTTGTCAAGGTCATTCCGCTTCACCGTCAGCCAACCAGGCGCTGTGTCTTTCAGCTCTCCGTTCGCCTTAAAGTGATTCTTAGGCCGAGGGAACCGGAAGACCATTGAGACAGAGCAGGCAGTTTCAATCACCGGCTCGTTAAGGTCCAAAGCCGCTTGCCTGACCGCCTCCCGCCAAGGCTTCACCCGCTTGCTCGCTTCAACCATGCGGCCATGGCCAACGTGCTTTTTGCTGCCCTGAGGCGCTGGCACAATGCCGAAAACATCAACGTGAATGGTCACTAGGCGTTCTGGCCTGTATCACTACGGGCCCAAGAGAATGTCAGTAACTTAGCGCTGCTTTTGGCCCCTAGATGACACCTGAACAGCGCCAGAAACTGCTTGAAGCCCTAGTCACAGACATGGCATTAACGCGGGCCATCCATGACCGCATTGATGCAGAAATTAGCAAAGACGAGGAACGGGACTGGCAGGGCCTGCCGCCCAAATGGGAAAGCGATGCCGATATAAGGCGTTACCACGCTGAGGCCGCGTCACTCCTGGGCCGCCACGAATCGACCCTGAACAGCTTTTACGAAACTCAGCCCCAATAGGCTGTCTCTCACGCACAAAAAAAAGAGCGACCGCAGGTAAGGGCCGCTCTCGAACATTCCAGTGGAATTTTACAACGTGTCACGCGCTTACAGGACGCCGGCCTACGCATCAATTCCATACGAGCTAATGGACCTGATGCCAGAGCGCGGCGGAAAGCAAATTATTTGCGTTTACCTCTGGCTGCATCGCTTCGGCTGGGGCAGCGAGGAAGGCTGCTGGGCATCACGCGCCACCATCGCTGATCGAACGGGGATCAAGGTGCAGGACGTGGTGAAGGCGCTGCACTGGCTTGTGGAAGAGGGCTGGGTTCTGCGCACGCCACGGCCAGGGCGAACAGCGGTTTACACCGTCCGGCTGCACCGCGAGGAAGGGGGTGCCAAAAAGTACCCCGGTACCAAAAGGGATCCCCTCAAAACGGGGGAGGGGGGTGCCAAAAGGTACCTAGGTACCCCAGTACCAAAAAGCACCCCTAATAAAAACCCAGCTAATAAAAACCCAATAAAACCCTATGTTGATTTCCAGCCTGAACCTGGGTCTGAGGCGGGGGTTGATTTCGGAAATCAACCACGAGATCAGGTGGAAAAAAACGAACAGCCGAAAAAGCGAGGCCGCAAGCCCAAGGCGTCGGTGCCTTACAGCCCTGAGTTCGAGCAGTTCTGGCGCCAGTACCAGAGCATTGGCAAACGCGCCTCTGGCCAGTCCAAACCGCTCGCATGGGAGCAATACCGCAAAGCACTCCGCAAATGCCCCTCAGAGGCCCTGCAAGGCGCTTTGACGGCTGCGGTGCAGGAACAGGGCGCTATGGAGCGCAAAGGCGGCTTTGTGGCCTATTTCCCCGATTGCTTCCGCTGGCTCCGTGACGGCAAGTACGAAACCTTTCTGGGGTCAACTGATCTGCTGTCCACTGACGGGGCAGGACTGAGCAAACCGTGGGAGAACGGTGCACCAGAGGGGATGCCCTTTTAACGCCTACCCATGAGCCGCTCTCACAAACGCAACGCCACTGACCGCGACATCACTTGGCGCTCACCTTCCGTCAAGTGCTACGCCTGCCACGATTCCGGCATCGTCTCCAACGGCGACGGCATCCTCAACGACTACCTGCCCGACTACGACACCACCACCAACGGCGAACGCCACGCAGGCATTGACCTTGCCGTTATCTGCCATTGCGAGGCCGCCTACCCATCTCTCAACCCTGATGGCTCTACCGCTCGCGGTGGTTTCCGCTCTGGCGGTGACCCCATCGCCGTAGCAACCGAAAACGGCAACCAGGCCGTAGGCATCAGCATCGACAAGTTTTCAGCCCGTGAAATCCATTCCCGCAGGCTTCGCCGCTGGCAAGAGGCCGAAATCCAAATGAACGACCTCCGCCGACGTGCGGCAGCAGGTGAGACCATCACCGCACCTGACTACATCACATCCGTAAAACAGCAGTTGCAAGGCATAAAAAACATGTTTGAATTACCCCGCACTACCCCCTCAGCGTGATTACCCCCGACGTTTCCGAACGCCAGGAACCTGTCGTCCATTCCCTCCTGCACCTCTTGGACGAGGCCAAAGCCGCAGCCGCTGCAATCTCCGATAACGCTTTCGAAGATCAACAGCCCATCCCCAAAGAGCTGTTAATCTCCATCGCTAGTGACCTCTACAAAATCAAGTCGTTTGTAGAGACTGCCGCAGATTGCTATGCCGTCCAAAGAAATCAAACTCAAGCTCTCAGAACCTGAGTTCAACGAAATCAACCTGACGGCTGAGGCTCATGACATCTCACGCCAGGAAGTCATCCGCCGCATGATTCGGCAGGCAAAAGTTACCCAGCACAATCGCCTTGGTGTAACTTTTGAAGACTTCAACCGGGTAGGCTCCCTGATCTACAAAGAGCTGGGCGGCACTATCTCACGAATCCAAGCGGAGCAAGCTGCGGCAATTGCTATCCGCCACCTCATCAACACCCCCACCAAAAATGAAAATCCAGATTGAGCAGCCCAAGCTCAACAACCTGCTATCAACCGTAAAACGTGCTGTAGGCCCAAAAAACTCGCCTCACCCAATCCTGCAGTGCATCACCTTTGGCTCCTATGACGCCAAAAAACTTTGCGCTCAGTCCTACAACCTAGAACTTGGCATCTTTACTTCCGTTGAATGCCAGGTAGATGAAACCGGCATCGTCGCCGTTCCCTTCAACCTGTTCAGCAACCTAATCTCAACGCTTGACCCCGCAGCCACCGTCACGCTTGAAACGGACGGCATGAAGCTCCTGGTAAAAGCGCCAACCAGCAACTACACCCTGCAGCTGGCCGAAATAGAAGACTTCCCCAATATCGACGAAGGCGAGCCAGACTCCGGTTTCACCACCCTGCATCACGAGTTCTCAGAAACCATTAAATCGGCTATCTATGCCGCCTCTAACGAACCCTCAAAACAAGTCCTGCAAGGCGTTCGCCTTTCAATCACTGATAGCTCAATCTTTGCCTGCGCTACCGATGGCCACCGCTTAGCCATCACAGGCCAAGACGACCCCGACGCCACCAGCGTCACAGTCCCAGCCAAAGCCCTAAGCGAAATGCTCCGCTTAAAAGGCTTTGAGGGCAACCTCAGCATTTCCAAAAACGGCCACGCCTCTTATTCCTGCTCAGGCACCGTCATCACCTCACGCCTGTTAGACGGCAAATTCCCAGACGTTGAAAAACTCGTCCCACCCACCTTTGATTCAAATGTCGTCCTGAACCGTGATGACCTCATAGCGGCCATCTCTCGCATCGGCATCCTTGCTTCCTTCTCTTTCTCTGCCGTCAAGCTCTCCTATTCAAAAAACAATTTCACCGTTTCACACTCCGCTGATTACGGCAACGGCACCGAAAACGTCCAAACCCACGGTGCATCAGGTAAA
>Ga0255768_10000457_pt1 | contig 42021 bp, 30 predicted proteins | sample 071ome_33_FD_179983 | JGI IMG/M metagenome (GOLD analysis project Ga0255768, IMG submission 179983) | Coastal salt marsh microbial communities from the Groves Creek Marsh, Skidaway Island, Georgia - 071412AT metaG (version 2) | ecosystem: Environmental > Aquatic > Marine > Intertidal zone >... | reverse complement strand
AGGCAATGAACAGCTCTTGCTGTTTCGTTTTGCGTTTTCCAAGTGCCATGGAGGCTACTTTACATGATCATCAGATCAATCTCGAATCATTTGTGGCAGATTGCCACTTTTTTAACGGGCTGTTAATGTATCATCTCCGTGCATGGTTTTACCTCAGAAAGACAAATACCATACTATCAGCATATTGCAAGAACGAATCATCTCAATGGGCGTAGTTCATTTTTTAGACAATGGAGGGGAGAGTTCTCCCGATAAGTCTGGACCCCAAACTTTCCCCTTGAAAACGTTTCTGAGCAAAAGGAATGGAACGCGGGGAGACTATTGTTAATCGAATGACTGTGGCGTTTCCATTGCAGCTTGAAAAGGATTCCAAAGCACTGAGGCTTGAAGTGGGTGTAAGACGGAGCTTACCCCTCCGGTTATGGATTTCTAATTGTTGAACTGCGCCCGATCTCATTCGCTTTTTATACAGACATCCGCAAGCCGTTGCCCCATCTCCAAGATTCCTTCTGTAGAAATGACAAGCTTCTTTTCCATTCCTGGTAATTCATCCAATTTGATATGATGAGTCAGGAAATCATTTTCCAATGCTTGAGCAACCGCCCCCACCACATCCACCTTGTTGAGGTTTTCATGATCGGTGGGAGGTTGCTGGCTGACAAACCATTTCAATCCAGGCATCCCCAGATCCTTGCGAGCCTGTTCAATCAGGGAAACAAGACGTGCGGAGGCTTCTTTCCTGTAAGGATGAAAGGACATGTCATTCTCCCCAAGATGATAGAACACGCCAGCTAATTCCACCTCATGCCCCTTCGACTGCAGTTCCTGAATGGAATTCCGAACGAACCCAATAAAACTCGGATAAAGATTGCGAGACGGCGCTTCACTGCCTTCGGGAATCCAGTCAATGATCTGAGAGCCACTATGAGTGAATTTGGCAATTGCAATGGAGCCCGAGTAATGTTTCTTGAGCTCCGCACCAAAACTCAGTTCAGGTCCAAACGTATCATAACAACCGGCTGGCCCAAGCGGTTCCCATCCATTGGAAACTCGATAACCCCCACCGATATCATATTTAAAGGCGATATCAGCTTGATCCTCCGCCAAATGTTTCCATGCATCATCCGCTTTCAACTCCTGAACGAACGCTCGTTCCCCTTCCATATTTCGATGCCCCGCCAACACAAATAGCCTTACCTTGTCCCCGCTGGGATAAGGCCACTTTTTCAATGGACGCACAACTGGTTTCATCAAACCCATGTTTTTCAAATAGGCTTCGGCATAGTTCACTCCGTGCTCCAACTGCCCAAGCGTTCCATAATGATAATGGAGTCCGACCGGTCGACCAATTTCGACGCCGACATGCGAAGTGGGAACGTATTGCGCCAGGGGATCCTTTTGTGTGACAGATTTCTGACCAAGACTGATGGCATACATTCGCGGTCGCAGGTCCATTCCCCAAATGGTCTTTGTGCACAACTCGCCAATATAGAAACGAAGATCGGGTGTCTTTAAGTCCCGGCGAATGCATTCAAGAAATCTCGTGAGATTGGCTCCATACTCAGCCATATAGGATGCATTGAACATGTCATTCTCGCCCTGATGCCACATGAAACCCTCGATGCGATATGGAATCTGCCCGGCATCCAAACGCGCCAACGAATCACGCACCAAATCCATCAAAACGGGATACATCTTGAAACCGCTCGGCTCATCCGGATTCCAATCACCGCCCAAATGAGTCCCACCAGCGGCGCATTTGATGATGGCAATCGGGGCATCAAGCTTTGCGCCAACATCACGAGCAAAACTTAACTCCGGCCCTACAACTCCATCCACAGGCTGCAAAGCCACCCAACCATTGGACCGCATCTTATTCTCGCGCCCAATACAATAGGAGAAACGAACCTCATCCTGCGCCCGTTCTAAACCGTGGAAAGGAGGAAAATTCTTCACATCTTCCACATGCGAATCCGAACCCACCATGTTCGACTGCCCGGCAAATATGAACACACGAACCGGATCAACATCCTTCTCAGCCATCACCGCAAAAGCACTAAGACCGCCCCCCAGCACGATCCACAGTATATGTAAAACTCTAAAAAACATCCTGTTCATCTCGTATAGATCCCGCGACTGCGGGCGACTGTCTAAAAAAAGTCACTCATCCACCCTATAATTCACATTAGCCAACAAAAACTCCACACATTCCAAAGCCGTGGTGCATGTTTCCAAATCATATTGAATGGCGCCTCCCTGTTCCGCTCCGCCACCGTGCCCGGTCAATTCGAGCAAGACATAGCGTTGTTTCTGATCGGGGGCAATGAAGGCCGTATAAAGAACGGAAGGTTGGCCCAGGTGTTTGTCCTGATAATGTTCGTTCGGATCCCCCGGGCGGTTCACCTCCACACACAGCACAAATGATTTATCCTCCCCCAGCAGCAGATATTCATCCAAACTAAACTTGTGGCTGCTCGTCGCTCCGGTCACTGCATCCACTTCTCCGAGGGGATTCACCCCTGAAACCAAAGTGTAGCGGTGACGCCATATGGGTAAGATCTGATGGCGTGGAGTCGGTTTGCCTCCCCAGGCCGGGGTTTCTTCATAGGCAAGTGTAGGATCAATATAAAGCGTCTCAATCATGGAACCGGAACTTGTTTCCGCCCAAACGGCGATGGACGCAGGTGGTGTATCCCGCTCTGAAAGTTGCAGCGTCATGGAGACGGCAACATCAGCACCTTCAGCCGGAAGCCGGGCAACCATCTTGCCCCCCTTCCCCATGTCTCCGTAACCGGCCAGAGGAGATGACCGCACAATGGCGGCCCTGTTTTGCGATTCATAGCCCAGATCGATAAAAGAACGAACGGGCCCCAGCCCCTTCCAGGATATCAGCAACAAAACACACCATAGAGCCATGATACCGGTCAGTTTTCCATAACCGATGAATGCTCTCTCTGATTTGCCAACTGCACGTTTGAAGTAACGCAGCCGGCCAAACAAATGGCAGCCCACCAACAGGGTGGTAACAAATCCAAAAACAATGTGGATGCGTGTTGTCAGCAGAGAGAACGGTTGAAAGAAACTCAACACGCCCGAACACGCCAGCGTGATAAAGCAAAACAACAATCCGAAATTAACCAAATGTTGCATGAATGATCAAATGCGACGGTTCTGAATGACACACTTCGCGCCCCCTGTGTCCTTCGTGTTTCATAACACAGAACGCCCCAGTTCCTTATCACTTGGACAAGCCACGAAAGGATTACCCCAACCCTTTTTCGTATCCGATCAAAGTCTGCAGCTCTTTGATGTGCTGGCTTCCGATTTCTCGTGGTTCCTTACCATATTTCTTGCAAAGGGAAGCTGCATACCCTGTCGCAATCCCCATCTGACCACAGGTATTCATCACGCGCGGCCCCGCCAATCCGATATGCGAACAACTGAAACAACGTCCCGCCATCATCATGTTTGTAATGTCGCGGGAATACATGCTCCGGAACGGCAGGTAATAAGTGCCCCCCGGTTTGCGAAAGAGCGCCTTGGAGAGAAAGTCTTGTTTGGATCCCGTCAGTTTCAACTGATAATGCGAATCCACACTCCGGGTTTCCTCAGCAATGGTATCCGGAAAGGTACGACGTTCGGTCATATCCTTCATGGTATACAGGTAATCCCCCATGATTCTGCGGGATTCCCGTTTTCCGGCGATGTGAGCCACCCATTTGAGTTGCACCGTGGCATTTTTCGGATGCCGCTTGGCATTTGAAAAGGAACCGTAAATGGCACGCAACACATGATCCCGAATCTTCTCGGCATCGTGGATCTGGTGCAGATCATTGTCCGAATACTCCCAATACCATTCCCCTTGCACGGCTTCATGGCTATTGGCAACTGGCAAGGCCCAGGGTACCGCAGGAAAAGTGGATCGCTGGTTGGTGCGCTCGGAATTCCAAAGCACGCTGGACCCCATCACGCGGTTATCCGCTTTGTCGGGGCTCCAGAGATCACCATGAGGATCCCAACCTTCTTCGTAATCGTGTCGTGACTCGCGTCCATAGCGACACTCAGCCCCAGCCCAAAAGCCCAACCATCCGTCACCGGTGGCATCAATAAAAACCGGAGCCTTGAATCGTCGGATTCTGCCCGACCTCACTTCGCGCGCCTCGACACTTGCAATGGTGTCACCATCCTTTTCCAGACCGATGGCCATGTGATTGGCAAATCGTTGCACCCCGGAAGCGGACATGGCCTTGTCACGTTTGTCCTGATCCTTGACCGCATCCGCATCTCCGTTCGGATAATGTTCGGTGTCGATCTGTTTTAGGATGCCCTCACCCTTCCCGTGAATCCCTTCAGTGTGCACGCGAATCTCGTGACTGGCATTTCCACCAAAAACCGGACGATCCTGAATCAACGCCACATTCAAACCTTGAGAACGTGCCGACAAAGCTGCGGCGCACCCGGATATCCCTCCGCCGACGACAACCAGATCAAACTCTTTTTCCTCAACTTCCAACTGGTCACGCCCTGTCAGCTTGTCTTTCCAGGCGGCCAATTCGACAAGATCATCATTGGGCAATTGGGGATCGCTTTTCTGAGTCAGGTAGATGGCATCACAACGCCCATCAAACCCGGTGAGATCTTCCAGTTCAATGTTTACATCGCCGGCGCTCTTGATCTCCATGCTGCCTCCGTGTTGCCAGTGCCAGGATTCATTGGTGGCACCAAACTCAGGCTCCAGCGCCTTGCCGTTCACATGAACCCGAAATCTTCCCGGAGCTTCCCAGTCTCCCGGACACCAGTCACGTGTTCGAACAAACACATGCCATTTACCTGCCTTGGGAATGGAAACTTTGGTTTGTGCGTTTTCAACAGGAATCCCCATGCCATGGGCCAACAAATACGAACCGCCCATTTGTTGATAATGTTGGGTATCCAGTTTCCAGCCACCGTCCTTGTCAAAAGAGGAGGCTTCAGCCAGAACACCGGTTGCGTCAAAAGCGTCCACAGACGCTCCGAAAGCATATCTAGGCGCCAACACAGAGGACAAGCCGACGCCGCCAACAACACGAATAAAGGATCTACGGTTCATATGCATGGTGAACGGGATTATACGCAACATCCTCGGCCTGCCCAGTGGAAAATAGTTCAATCAGCAGGCTCGGTTGCAGGCCAAAAAATAGGAATCCATGATCGTTGGGGTCATCCCGCACGCGGGACTCACTCGCGCTTCAAACCTCAGAACATTGGAACCCACTTCTTCGCGTCTTTACGCCTCCGCGCCTTTGCGATAAAAACAGGCATTCGTTGAAAACTTCGTGATCTGGAATAAGGTTCCGTGGAAGATTCGCCAACGTATAAAAGAACCTTACTGAATTTGATTCCCAAAGCCAGGCTACTCCCCTTTACCGAATCTCGCCTGAGAAACCTGTCTGGCGGAGCGATTCGTATAGAACGATGGCGACGCAGTTGGAAAGGTTCAGCGATCGGGCATCCGGATTCATCATGGGAATGCGCAACCATTGATCCGGTTGCTCTTTGACCAGGGCCATGGGCAACCCGGCTGTTTCCCGGCCAAATACCAGGTAATCGTTCGGTCCGAATGTTACTTCCGCATATTGCATGGGCCCATCGGACTCGATAAACCAAATCTTTGAACCAGGGTGAGTTTGTTCCAGAAATGTCTGCCAATCCGGCCACTTGGTCCAATCAACGTGCTTCCAATAATCCATACCCGCACGTTTCAAATCCTTATCCTCCAATCGAAACCCCAGAGGTTCGATCAGATGCAACTTCGCTCCGGTCGCCGCGCACAGACGGGCAACGTTTCCTGTATTCGGAGGAATCTCCGGCTCAACCAAAACCACATGCATTTACGAATTGTGAATGGTGAATGGTGAATGGTGAATAAAAAAATCCTATTCAAATTCACCCAAACGAATGCAGGCCACCTGGCGGTCGCCTTGTTGACTCCAGGCAGGGAAGGACGCGTTGCATGCTTCCACCGCATGTGGGCATCGTGGGTGAAAGGTGCATCCTTTCGGAGGATTAAGAGGTGAAGGAGGATCCCCGGGCAAAAGGATACGTTGACGCTCCCGCTCTCGATCAGGGTCCGGCACCGGCACAGCACTGACCAGTGCCCGGGTGTAAGGGTGCTGCGGATCATCGAACAGAGACTCGGCGGGACCGATTTCTACGATGCGCCCGAGATACATCACTGCAATCCGGTCAGCAATGTGCTTCACAACGGAAAGATCGTGCGAGATAAAAATCAAGGTAAGATTCATCTCGCGGGAAAGTTTGGCCAGCAGATTGATGATCTGGGCCTGAATGGAAACATCAAGCGCCGAGACGGCTTCGTCCGCCACCAGGAATCTCGGTTCCACAGCCAGAGCACGCGCAACAGCAATCCGTTGACGCTGTCCCCCGGAGAATTCGTGGGGATATTTTTTGATGAATCTGGGAGACAGTCCCACCTTGTTCATCAGCTCGGCCACTTTATCCGGCATTTGTTTTTTGGGAACGGATTTGTGAGCCAGGATCGCCTCGGCCAACGTGTCGTAGACCGTCATGCGCGGATTCAGCGAGGCATAAGGATCCTGGAAGATCATTTGAAAATCCTTGCGTGCGGCCCGAAGTTCCGAACCTCGCAACCCAACCAGTTCCCTGCCCTCTAACCTGACACTTCCAGCAGTAGGCTCAAGCAACTGCAACATGGTGCGTCCGAGTGTCGATTTACCACAACCGGATTCCCCCACCAGACCAAGGATCTCACCTTGCTTTAATTCCAGATCCACGCCGTCCACGGCCTTGACGGTGGCAACGGTTTTGCGAAAGAAGATTCCCTTCTCCACGGGAAAATGGGTTTTCAATCCCTTGATATCCAGAAACGGTATGGCGGTTTCACTGGTCATTTAAGTTCCAAGCCTCCTTCCTGAACCCGGACACAGGCGGTGGAATGTCCGTCCTTCATTTCCTTTAACGCAGGATTTCCCTGACGGCACACGTCACTCACATGCGCACAGCGTGCAGCGAAAGAACATCCTGCCAACGGTTTCGTCAGATCCGGCGGTTGACCTTCGATGGTGAACAATTCGTGCCCCTTAGGTTGAAGTGCCGGAATCGAACGTTGCAGGGCTTCGTTGTAAGGATGACTTGGATGATAATAAATGGACTGGGTGGCACCGGATTCCACGATTCGACCGGCGTACATTACGTTCACCCGATCACAAAATCCTGCGACCACACCAAGGTCGTGCGAAATGAATATGACAGCCATATGCATGCGCTGCTGCATGGTCTTGATCAATTCCAGAATCTGCGCCTGCACGGTCACGTCCAACGCTGTGGTCGGTTCATCAGCGATCAAAAGGTCCGGTTCGGTGATCAGGGCCATGGCAATCATGACCCGTTGACGCATCCCGCCGGAGAATTCGTGTGGATACATCCTGATACGACTGGCAGCACCTTGAATCCCGACCTGCTCCATCATTTCGAGCGCCTTCTTACGGGCCGTTGCCTTGTCCGCCAGACCATGCAGCAAGAGGGGTTCGATGAGTTGATCTTCCACCCGCAAGTAGGGATTCAGTGAAGTCATGGGATCTTGAAAAATCATCGAAACCCGACGCCCCCGAACCTGGTTCAATTCCTTTTCCGACATCTTTAACAAATCCTGCCCGTCAAAATCCGCCGTGCCGGATTCAATCCGCCCGGGAGGTTTGGGGATCAATCCCATCAATGAATAACAAGCCACCGATTTACCGGAGCCCGATTCCCCCACAATCCCGAGCGTCTCCCCTTTGTCCACGGAAAAGGAAACACCATCCACCGCCCGCACAACGCCTGCACGGGTATGGAAATAGGTTCTTAGATCGTTGACGGAAAGCAATGCCATGGCTTAGTCCTTACTCGCACGCGGATCCAAGGCATCGCGCAACCCATCTCCCAAAAAGTTCAGTGAAAACAACGTCGCGGCGAACAATGAGCCCGGAAACAACAACAACCAGGGAGCTTCTTCCATGATCTCCGCTCCCTCCTTGATCAAGGACCCCCAACTGCACATCGGTTCCTGCACCCCCAGCCCCAGAAAACTCAAAAACGCCTCCAGCAACATGACCGCCGGAATGGTCAAGGTGGAGTATACGATGACCGGTCCCAAAACATTGGGAGCCAAGTGCCGCACAATGATTTTCCACATGGGAAGTCCCAGGGCAATGCAGGCTTCGATAAACTCCTGTTTACGAAGACTCAACACCTGCCCCCGCACAATACGGGCCATGGTCAACCATTCGACCGCGCCAATCGCCACAAACATCAAGCGAATATCCCTCCCGAAGAAAACCATCAACAAAATCACAAAAATAGTGAACGGCAGCGCATAAAGGATATCCACCAGGCGCATCATCACTGCATCGGTCTTTCCTCCGCAGTATCCCGAGATGGTGCCATAGAGCACTCCGATCGTCAGGGAAACCGCTGTTGCCACTAGCCCCACGGTCAATGAAATGCGACCTCCATACAGGACACGGGACAACAGATCGCGCCCCAGTTTGTCCGTCCCCAGCCAATGGTCGGCACTGGGTGGAGTTTCGCGCAACTCAAGATTTTGTTCCTGATAACCGTGTTCCACCATCATTGGACCGAAGAAAGAAGCCATGCCCATGATGAGAATAAAAATCCCCCCGATCACCGCCATGTGATTCTTTCGCAGACGATGCCACGCATCCTGCCAAAGAGAGTGCCCCTGCTCGGCCTGTTCGAACAGGTCGGCAGCGGGCGGCATCTTGGGTTGGGGTAACAGTTCGGCCATGTCGCTTCCTACTCCAGTTTAAGTTTTGGATTCAGCCAGACCTGAACGACATCGACCAGTGTATTGAACACCACGATCAGGGTGGCAAAGAAGAGCACCAGGCCAAGCACCATGGTGTAATCCCGATTAAATGCGCTGGTCACAAAGTGTCTTCCCAGTCCGGGAATGTTGAAGATGGTTTCAATCACGAACGACCCCGCGACCAGGCCGGCAAAAGCGGGCCCCATAAAACTGACGACCGGCAGAATGCCTCCACGCAGGGCATGGCGCAGGATCACAATACGCGCAGCAGCACCTTTCGCGCGCGCCGTGCGAATGTAATCCTGAGTTAACACCTCCCGCATACCACCTCGTGTGAGCCTTGCAATGTAAGCTGCGTAATAGGCACCGAGAGTCAGGGAAGGCAGCACCTTGTGGGCTGCGGTATCCCAGCCCGGATAGGGAAACCATCGAAGTTTCAAGGCAAACACCAGCACTAAAAGCGGCCCCAACACGAATGTCGGCAAACAAATCCCGACCATCGCAAAACTACTCGGAACGTAATCCAATAGTGAATTCGGCTTCAACGAAGCAATCACCCCCATGATCAAACCAAGAACCAACGCAATGGTCATGGAATAAAAACCAAGCTCCATTGATTTTGGAAATGAATCACTGATGATTTCATTCACTGTTCGTCCAGGGTATTTGAACGAAGGCCCGAGGTCACCTTGAACAAGATTCTTCAGATAATCACCGTATTGAGCCATCAAAGGCTTATCAAGGCCGTAGTGCGCCTGCAGGGTACGCAGAACTTCCGGACTAACCTGACGCTCGTCATCAAAGGGCCCCCCCGGAGCAAGCCGCAACATGAAGAAGGTCATCGTCGCCACCGCCCACAGGACCGGTATTGTCTCAAACACTCTGCGTAGAATGAATCTGACCATGTGGGTGTGCGATATGGATTAATCTTCGAATGTGATGCGGTGATCGAAGGACATTTACTGCGATTCGAGGTAAAGATGTTTGTAAGGATGATGATCCAGAATCGTTGGGTTCCACCCCTTGACTCCTTTGTCCAACAGATAAACCCTCGTATAAATATAGATGGGAATAACGGGCACTTCTGCCATCAGGATTTCTTCGGCTTGTTGAAAGTATTCAATACGGGCGGATGCATCCGGAGTGGCTCCCGCTTTCTTGATCAGTTCGTCGTAAGCCTCGGAGGACCATCCGGTCTGGTTTTGCTGACTCCAGGATGTCCACATGTCCAGAAAGGAATTTGGATCCACATAATCCCCGATCCAACCGGCTCTGGATACGAAATAATTCAGACCACGTTGGGCATCCAGATACACCTTCCATTCCTGGTTGTTCAATTCGATGTCGATGTTCAGGTTTTTACGCCACATTTCCTGGATGGCTGCGGCAATGGCACGATGGTTCTCGGAAGTATTGAAGATAATGGAAGTCTTTGGAAATCCTTCGCCATTGGGATAACCGGCATCGGCGAGGAGTTGTTTGGCTTGTTCCACATCGGAAGCAACGCGCGCCCGGGTGGTGTATCCGGCAGTTCCAGGCGGGGTGAAGAAATTGGCCGGAATCTGCCCCCCTCGGGTCACGTTCTTGACGATCGCCTCCCGATCAATGGCCATGGCCAGGGCGCGACGAACGCGCACGTCATCAAATGGCTTTTTGGTGGTGTTGATGCGATAAAAGTAAGATCCAAGGTAAGGATCAATGTGCAACAAATCGGGGGAGTTCTTTAGATAATCCTCGATTTTGGCAGGAAGTGTTTCGTAGGTGTTGTGTAACTGGCCGGCCCGAAAAGCACGATCCTGGGTTTCGACACTTTCCATGGGGTAAAAACGGATTTCCTTCAACTTCACCGTGTCGGCATCCCAATAATCCGGATTCTTCTCCACAATCAACACATCATTCAATCGCCATTCCTTCAAGCGAAACGGGCCGTTGCTGACAAAATTTCCGGGCTTGGTCCACTGATTGCCCCGGTCAAAGGGACCACCATGTTTCTCAATCGTCGGCATATGCACTGGAAACCAGGTGTAATGGTTGAGGAGGGACAGAAAATAAGGAGCCGCGCTGTTCAAAGTGATTTCAAGGGTGTGGTCATCAATTGCTTTGGCGCCGATTTGTGTCTCATCCTTCAAATCCCCCGTGTTGAATGCCTCGGCATTCTTCATAAGAAACAGCATGTAGGCATACTCACAAGCCAGCTGGGGATTCAAAATGCGTCTAAAGGACCGAACGAAGTCATGAGCGGTCACCGGATCCCCATTGGTCCACTTGGCATTTTCGCGCAGGTGAAAGGTGTAAACCAACCCGTCCTCGGAAACATCCCAGCTCTCAGCAGTCCCGGGAACCGGATGCAAATCGACAGGATCCTCGGTAACAAGGCCTTCAGTTAGCGAAACAATGACATTGTGCTCAGGCACACCCGTCACAATCTGAGGATCAATACTCTCAGGCTCAGTGCCGTTGGCAAGATGCAGGATTTGCTCCCGATTACCCTGTTGCACACGAGTTTCCACGGGGCCACAACCCGATAGAGCCAGCAACAACCCCAGCATCAGGGCAGTCATCCAGCGGTTTGCCGTCAATTTCAATAGGTAATGCATCCTGTTATGTTATTCAAATTAATCCAATGAGACGTTCCAACCAGATTTCGACAAACTGAGCCAAATGTCAATCCGGTCTTCACGAGAATCCCTGGCAGGGGGATGATTCTCCTCGGGATAGCAGGAGATTTGTTTTTAGACAGGATTTACAGGATTTACAGGATGGATTATCTGGATTTGGCTAAACAATGGAGAGATCAACCTTCAATTGGGCGACAACTATAGCGGTACTGTATGAATAATACAAACGCATACTTTTCAGTATTCGCTTCTGCCAACTGGTCTAATCCCGCAAATAATGACAATTGTACCCGCCCGGATTCTTCTGCAGGTAATCCTGGTGATATCCTTCCGCCGGATAAAAATCCTTGGCTTCGGCGATCTCCGTCACAACAGGATTGTCCCATTTGCCAGACTGATCAATTGCTGCCTTCACTTTCGCTGCGGTCTGTTTCTGTTCTTCAGTGGTGTAGAAAATGGCCGAACGATATTGGGTTCCGATGTCGTTGTGCTGACGGTTCAAGGTCGTTGGATCATGCATCCGAAAGAAATACCCCAACAATTGTTCGTAGCTGAGCTTCGATGCATCGAATACGACACTCACCGCTTCGGCATGGTGGGTGGTCCCCGAGCAAACCTGTTCGTAGAGGGGGTTCACGACTCTTCCTCCAATATATCCGACCGTGGTTCGGGTCACACCGGGAATGTTGCGAATGATTTCCTCCATTCCCCAGAAGCATCCTCCTGCCAATATGGCTGTTTCATGCGTGGGAGCCTCAACGATTCCTGCCTCAATAAACGGTTTTAAATAATCGCCGTAACCCGCCTGATCCATTTCCTCAACTGGAATAAACCTCAACGAGGCCGAATTGATGCAATACCGCATGCCTCCGGCATTGGCCGGACCATCATCAAACACATGCCCAAGATGCGAATCCGCCTTCTGGGAACGTACTTCGGTCCGCACCATTCCAAATTTGGAGTCCTTTTTTTCAACGATCTCGGTTCCTTTAAGTGGCTGGGTGAAACTCGGCCAACCTGTCCCGGAATCAAACTTATCCAATGAACTGAACAAAGGTTCTCCGGAAACCACATCCACATAGATTCCCGGCTTCTTGTTGTCCCAATACGCATTGTTAAAAGGCGGTTCGGTCCCACATTGCTGGGTCACTGCAAATTGTTCGGCAGACAATTGTTGTTTCAGTTCTTCCGGTTCTGGTTTTTGATAGTCCTTCATATCCTGTTCATCGAAAGGCATCGCTTTCGCCCGAGGTAGGCTTGCCCGACGCTCTATGGATATACCCCAGACTGCCAACAACGCAAGCCCGGCCACCAATGCATACTTTATTCCATTCATAAGATTTGCCCTTTCCAGGGTCCTGATTCATTCGTTGTTTCCCAAAAGCGCCACTTCACGACACTTTACCAGTGAGTCGCAATAAATCCACAAACCTTAAAAATAATGTTCGTCCATACAGGGGTTAACCGCAGATTGCGCAGATTCATTTTTTTAGTCAGGCCTGAACATAAAACCACTCATTTGGTTTATTAATGTACCAATTCAGGTGATAACCATAGAACCCGACTCCCACAAGACGGTGATGCGGCTATCAAACAAAACGATGATGCATGACTGAAATACATTCATATCAACTTATCTTGATATGATGATTTTAATCTTGAAATTGCCATCAATCAGTGTCATAAGAACAGACAAATGGATGTCATCAAAGAGATTCACGAACGGGTAAAACATCGCGAAGCCACTCTCCACCAGTTGCTGAAGGAACGTATCGTCTTCATTGACGGGGCGATGGGCACCATGATCCAGAAACGGAAGTTAAATGAAGATGACTTCCGTGGAGATCGGTTTACGGAATGGACCAAAGATCTCAAGGGCAATAATGATTTGTTGAATATCACACGCCCTGAAATCATCCGCGACATCCACTTGGAATATCTGCGCGCCGGGGCAGACATCATCGAGACCAACACCTTCAATGCCCAGGCCGTCTCACTGGCGGACTACGGCATGGAATCGCTGGCATACGAACTGGCGCACGCAGGAGCTTCGGTCGCCAGGGAGGCAGCCGATCTCTTCATGAAGGAATGTCCGAACCGAACCGTCTTTGCAGCAGGCGCCCTTGGACCCACCACCAAAACGGCCTCCGTCGCCACCGACAACCACAACCCGGCCGCACGGGATATCACCTACGAAAAGCTGGTGGAAGCCTACTATGAGCAGGCCAAAGGGTTGATCGAAGGAGGTGTGGACATCCTGATCGTTGAAACCATTTTCGACACGCTCAACGCCAAAGCCGCTTTCTTTGCCATCGAAAAACTGTTTGAAGACATGCAGGTCACCCTGCCCTTGATGGCCTCGGTCACTTTCATCCAACCGGGCAGCAACCGGGGTATGACCGGTCAAACGGTGGAAGCTTTCTGGAATTCCATCAGTCACGTCCCCCTCCTGAGTGTCGGTATGAACTGCGCGCTCGGGCCCAAGGAAATGCGCCCCCTGATCGAAGAATTGTCAGGACTCGCCCCCATCCCGGTCAGTGTCTACCCCAACGCCGGACTCCCGGATCCCCTGCTCCCCACCGGATTCCCGGAAACACCGGAAACATTTGCCCCCAAAATCAAGGAGTGGGCGGACGAAGGCTGGTTGAACCTCGTTGGAGGTTGTTGTGGCACGACGCCGGATCATATCAAAGCACTCAGAGAAGCCATCGAACCCGTATCACCACGCACGATTCCGCAAATCGAACCACAAATGCGTCTGAGTGGACTGGACGCCTTGACCGTCACACGCGCCTCCAACTTCGTCAACATCGGCGAACGCACCAACGTGGCAGGTTCTCCACGCTTCGCGAAACTGATTCGTGAGAGCAAATTTGAAGAAGCGTTGTCAGTCGCTCGTCAGCAAGTCGAAAACGGCGCTACCATCATCGACATCAATATGGATGAAGGGATGCTGGACTCCGAGGAAGCCATGAAAACCTTCCTCAACCTCATCGCTGCAGAATCCGACATTGCCCGCGTGCCGATCATGATCGACAGCTCCAAATGGTCCGTGCTCGAAGTTGGACTTCAATGCATTCAAGGCAAGGGTGTGGTGAATTCCATCAGCCTCAAAGAAGGCGAGGCCCATTTTCTGGAACAAGCCCGCAAAATCCGACGCTACGGAGCAGCCGTTGTCGTGATGGCCTTTGACGAAACTGGTCAGGCGGATTCTTACGAGCGCAAAATCGAGGTCTGTGAGCGATCCTACAAACTCCTGACCGAACACGTTGGTTTTCCGCCCGAAGACATCATTTTTGATCCCAACGTCCTGACCGTCGCCACGGGCATGGAAGAACACAATGACTATGCGGTGGCATTCATCGAGGCAACCCGCTGGATCAAACAAAACCTGCCGGGTGCCAAGGTGAGCGGTGGCATCAGCAACGTGTCCTTTTCATTTCGCGGAAACAATCCCGTGCGTGAAGCCATGCACACGGCCTTTCTTTACCATGGCGTTCAGGCCGGATTGGACATGGGAATCGTCAATGCCGGTCAATTGGGAGTGTATGAGGACATCCCCAAAGATCTGCTGGAGCACGTGGAGGATGTCCTGCTCAACAGACGTCCCGACGCCACGGAACGTCTGATTGCCTTCGCGCAAACAGTCAAAGGAGAAAAGAGAACAGAAGCCGAAAAAGCCCAATGGCGTGAAGGGACGGTGGAAGAACGTTTGTCGCATGCCCTGGTCAAAGGATTGGTCGAATACATCGACGCCGACACCAAGGAGGCATTGAACAAATATGGCAAACCGCTGGATGTCATAGAAGGCCCTTTGATGGACGGCATGAACACCGTCGGAGATCTGTTCGGAGCAGGGAAAATGTTCCTGCCGCAAGTCGTGAAAAGCGCCCGCGTCATGAAAAAGGCCGTGGCATTTCTGCTGCCTTATCTGGAAGCTGAAAAAGCCAAAAGCCCCCAGAAAGCCGCCGGCCGTGTGCTCATGGCCACTGTCAAAGGTGACGTGCATGATATCGGAAAAAACATCGTGGGGGTCGTGCTAAGCTGCAACGGTTATGTTGTCGAAGACATGGGCGTGATGATCCCGGCGGATCAAATACTTGAAAAAGCCAAGGAATTCGGAGCAGACATGATCGGTCTGAGCGGCCTCATCACGCCATCACTCGACGAAATGGTGCATGTCGCGAAGGAGATGGAACGACTCGGAATGAAACTCCCCTTGTTAATCGGTGGGGCGACCACCAGCAAAGCACACACGGCCGTCAAGATAGCCCCTCATTATTCGGGGCCGGTCGTGCACGTGCTCGACGCTTCCAAAGCCGTTACCGTGGTGCGTGACCTGATGGATGACAAGCGGCGGGAAGTCTTTCTGGCAAAGAACCTGAAGGATCAGGAAGAGTTGCGCGAAAAACACAGTCAATCAGGTGTCAAGCAACTCAAATCCATCGCCGATGCCAGAGCCAATGCCACCCAAATTGATTGGAGCAATTACGAAGCGCCTCGCCCTGATTTTACCGGGATCAAGACACTGAACGCTTTTCCGCTGGAAGACCTGGTTCCCTTTATTGATTGGTCCCCCTTCTTTCATACCTGGGAAATGCGTGGGCGCTACCCCGCCATTCTGGAAGACTCGATCGTGGGAGCGAAAGCCCGGGAGCTGTTTGAAGACGCCCAGAAACAACTCAAAGATATCGTCCTCAACCGCAGGTTCACCGCACGCGCCGTTTATGGATTCTTCCCGGCGGCATCCAGAGGAGATGACATCATTGTATATCGGGATGCGGATCGTTCGAGTGAATTGACCGTGTTGCATACCCTGCGTCAACAGATTCACAAAGCCGAAGGCCAATTCAACCATGCCCTCGCGGACTTCATTGCCCCGGAATCATCGGACATTGAGGATTACATCGGCATGTTTGCAGTCACGACCGGCCACGGAGCCGACGAGTTGGCTGCAACTTTCGATAAGGATCACGATGATTACGCATCCATCATGACCAAAGCACTGGCTGATCGTTTGGCCGAAGCATTTGCGGAATACCTGCACAAACGCGCGCGGTCGGAATGGGGATACGGCAGGGATGAACAATTGAACAACGAACAATTGATTCGCGAAAAATATCAGGGTATCCGCCCCGCTCCCGGCTATCCGGCCTGCCCCGACCACACCGAAAAGCGTTTACTATGGGATTTGCTGGAAGTGGAAAAGAACACCGGCATCAAGCTCACTGAAAGCTGTGCCATGTGGCCGGCGGCCAGTGTCAGCGGCATCTACTTTTCACACCCACAATCCAAATACTTCGCCGTTGGTAAAATCGGCAGTGACCAAATCGAAGACTACGCTGAGCGCAAAGGCATCAGCGTTGAGGAAACAGAAAAGTGGCTGGGGCCCTGGTTGAACCAATAAGCGACCATCGCACGCCCCCCCAGGTAGATCCGTGCCGTCCCCGGCGCGTAGCCTTGTGGTATTCTTTAGCAAAGACAATCTCCGTTTAGGGAAGCCTACGATACCCAAACACCCCACATCCGCATAGCTGTCGCTAGCGGGCGCATCGAGACGATACGATCTACCTGAACGCCGTCTTTGATCAGAACTTCGCTTCGAGCGCTGCGATGAAGTTGCGTCCGGGTGAATTGGTTCCTGAACCATGAATGCGGTAGTTGCGATCCGTGATATTTTCAATGGCGCCGGTCAGACTGAAGTGTTTGTTAATGTTCCAACCAGCCCGCAGATCGAGCAACTCATACCCCGGAGTTCCCATTGGAGGAATACGTTCGGTATCACGACGGTCACGGCTGGAGAGCCTGTCAGCATCAGCAGAAAAGACGCCGCGAATTTCAGCCCAATAACGCTTGGATTCGGCCATCCAACGCAAACCAACCTGACCGGAAAGCGGCATCACGCGATCCAGGTATTCAGAAGTTGAAACAGGGCCTGGACCTGTGAACACATCCACTTCTCCATCCATATAAGTTGCGTTCCCGAACAAGGTCCACTCGGGATAAACTTCATAAGACAGCCCCAGTTCAACACCTGTTACGAATCCGTCACCCACATTCGCTTTTCCGACTTCGGTCTTTCCTCCGGCGGTGATAACCCCTGTTGGAAAACGATTGATCAAATCATTCACATCAGTGTAGAAACCGGCCACTTCGCCAGAGAACCTGCCTTTGTTGACGCGGGTTCCAATTTCGTAAGTCAGGAATTTTTCAGGATCCAATCCTAAGGAGGGAATTTCCTGTTCGTTGGCCCCGGTGTCGAGTTGGGAGGTCAAGTCGGTTAAATTCGGGGCACGGAATCCTTGGGACACACCACCGTATACATTCCACACTTCGGGTTTGATTTTGTATACCAATCGAGCATTTCCAACGACATTGTTCCAGTCACGATCAATGCTAACCTGTCCACCTGTGACAGGATCTTCCACCTTGTCAGCACTCGCACCGGCATAGGTGAAACGTCCACCTGCAATGAAATCCCACTGTTCAGCCAACGCAATGGTATCCTGAAGATAAATACCCGCCAGATCATAAGAAGCGTCGTCTCCGACAGGTCCCTGAATCGCGTTGCGTGATGAGAAACTGTTGACTTCGTCATGGTAAAAATCCACCCCGTAAGAAAGATCACCAATGGAAGTTTCACTCTGCATCTGATGATAAAACCCGATGGTGTTCACATCAAATCCCTGGTAGTCCTGACGTCCCCCTGTGCGAAGACGATCGCGCACTTCCTCTTGGTAGTGCCAGGAAAGATTGGACTGCATGCTGTCGACAAAACCATCCAAATTGCTCGCATGCCATTGAACGTATGCCAATCGTCGTGTCTGATCAGTGTCTCGATGTATCTCCCCACCAACGGCAGTCCCGGCATAAATGACGCCATCCATGGTTTTGTGGGTTCGAGGGACGTTGTTTAGAAAGACGTTTTGATATGCCAAAATCAACTTGTGGTTGTCATTCAATCGATGGACGAATTTCAAATCGAAATCAATATCGTCATAGCCGGTTCCTTTCTGAGTCCCGGTGCTGCCCCCGGCCACGACGTTTCCGTATTGTTTATAGGAAACACCGGCAATAACTCCGGTTTGGCTATTCAATGCCGCCTGGGATTCTGCGCGCAACATATGAGAATTCTCAGCGCTGCTCACCCGATAATAAAGCCGGCCACCATAATCAAAACCATCCGCATAAATTCCGGGGGAAAGAGTATTGGCGCTGACCACGCCACCGGCGCCATCAGATCCATACTGAACCGAACCAGGGCCTTTAAGAACCTCAAGCGAACTCAGCGACAAGGGATCTACCGTGTTCCAATATTGATTGGGACCATCGCGAAAAACGGAATTGTTCAAACGGATCCCATCAATAAGAAAGATGTTACGAAAACCGGTGAAACCCCGTATGAAAGGAGAACCCTGACCTGGAGACGTTTCCTGCAACAACACGCCCGGTGTATCTCTCAAAATCTGAGGTGTCGTTCGATACATGCGCTGCTTGAGTTGGTCATTATCGATGACATCCACTGTATTGGGAGAATCAAAGAGAGAACGAGGACTCCGGGAAGGAGTCACCACCACCATCTCCATTTCGACCAATCCCGAACCAGATTCATTGGAACGGGTGTTCGCGCTCTGAGCCTCCATGTTGCTCTGTGCTGAAAGGAGAACTGGTAGTGCAATAGCAGATTGACACCACTGTTTAGATTTTTGAGTAAACATACATATTATTCAGGTTTCAAAAATCTGACCTTTATTATTCAGAAGACACCCCACCCACATTTGGAATGCGCGCATCAATTCAAGCCAGAATGCGACAAGTTTTTAATATCCAGATTTACTTGTCAAAAAAAACTCTTATGATCATTCACTCATACTTGAAGGCACTTCCGACGATTTATTACTCAACTTAGAAACACTCCTTCATGCAAAACGGCTATCAATTTGATATGGAAACGTTCATTTTGTGTTCAAATCAAAGTCACTGGAATCAGATACCTTACCTGGAAGCGTCGCGGTAAATTTCGCGGCGTTGCTCAAAAGGTTGAACAGTGTCTGACGAACCTTGGTCAGATCAGCACGCATTACCCCGATATCCTCCTGACATTCGACTTTCAGGGTGTTTCCATTTTTTGAAATCAGAGGCTGGACGGTTTCCGCGATCTCGTTCAGCATTTTTGCAATATCGAACTCCTCCAGATACAAGGTCATCTTTCCTGCTTCGATCTTCGACAAATCCAGGATATCATTGATCAGCCCCAGCAAATGTTTCCCGGCTCCCTGGATCTTTTCCGAATCCGGAACAAAACTTTCCTGCTCCAAATCTTCCGCCTCTTCTTGCAGCATCTCTGAATAGCCAATAATGGCATTGAGCGGGGTGCGCAACTCATGGCTCATGTTGGCCAGAAAAGCACTCTTGGATTTATTGGCTTCGTCAGCAGCCTCCTTGGCTTCACGCAATTGCTCTGCATTCTGATACTCTTCGCTCACATCCCAGATGACGGTCTGCACTCCCGTCACCTTCCCATCCCCATCGAAGGCTGGCACCTGAATATCCTTCAGCCAGACGACCTCTCCCGACGGCAATTGAATGGGCAATTCATTCGCGTACCTCAACTCTCGGGATTCTATCACGGCTTGGTGTGTATTCTTGATCCTCTGAATCTGCTCAGGAGTAAACCAATCGGGCAAGTCATCCCACCCTTGCCCCAATTTGATGTCAAACCCGGCCTTATCTTTCCAGAAGTTGTAGGAAGCCTGATTCAAAAAAGTAATCGTTCCATCCACATCCCGGCGAAGCACCAGGACCGCGACGTTTTCCACCAGGGATTCGAAGTATTCCTGTGCTTCCTGACGTTCCTTGACTTCTTTTTCCAAACGCACACGCGCCTCTTGATCGCGACGAGCCATCTCGTCCCGCAATTGATCCGCTTCACGTTTACGACGCTTCACCATCCAACGGGCAATAAACGCCCAACCAAGCAATGCTCCCCCCCCAGTCCCCAAAGGCCAAACAACCCAGCCATTGGCATACCAGGGAACAACGACGGAAAAACGTTTGGCGGCCGGTATGGAGTAATTCATATCTCGGTCAATGAACTGCACAAAAAACGTCCCATCCCCCTCATGATCTCCTTGCCAATCATATCGACTAATCAAAGTAGGTTTACTCCATGCGGCATTTAATCTATCAGGGGGATCAGCCGGATGCCCCTCTACAAAGGCATAACGAAACAGGCGACGACGCGGTTGGGTTTTAAAATCCACAACATCCCACCGGAAGGAAACCAATTCCCCTTTGTTCACCTTTGTTATAGACAGAGGATCGACTGACTCTCGCCCTGTGATCAAGTGTATGGTTGGGGAAGAAGGAATCACTTTGGGGGGACGATACCTCGAAATCCCATTCATGGTGCCAATCCAATAATCCCCATGTGCATCCTGATCCACTGTGAACATCAAAAAATGTCCCACGCCATCCGTATCGTTCAACAAACTCCAGGTCACCCCATCAAACCGGAAAAGCCCATCAAATGAAGCAAACCACAAAACTCCATCTTGATCACATAGGATATCCAGGACAGGGCCGGCCGGAACGGGCTGATCTGGTGTCCATTTAAGCGACAAAAACCGTTCTCCATCAAATTGGGCAATACCACTGGAAGTTCCCAGATATATCTTCCCGTCATTCGACTCGCACACACAAAAAACCATATCCGGCACACCTCCTTGCACTTCACTGTTCACAAAGTAGGAATCAACCCTATCTCCCTGAATATGGTAAACTGGAGCCGGGGCACCATTCTCTTCAAACATCCTGTTGCCAGCAGTCCAGATGCTTCCTTTTGAATCTTCATAAATGAATCTCACTTTGTTTGTGCCCCCCAAAATCGCCTCCACCTTCGATTCCGAATCCAAAAGCTTATTGTATGGAAGATACCATAAATTCTCGCCTTCCTGACTATCTACCCCTAACCAGGTGTTGTCTTTGGAATCAACCAACAGAGCTGTGTGCACCATGATATTTGACCGCGAATTTCTCGGCGGAAATTCAAACCGGGTCATCCCAAAAGAATCCATTGTTGGATTGTAATACTGAATACCATTCCACTGAGGAATCCACAAACGGCCATCTGAACTTAACGTGAAAGAGTTGACTCCACGGTCTACATAGCCTTTCTCTGAAGCTGACGTAAAAAAACGCTGCCCAGGCACCTTTCGGTTGGTGGTCCAGCGAGACAAACCGCTGGGATTTCTATTGGCAAACCAGATAGCCCCATCAGAAGAAGATTCAATCAATTGAACCGCTTCTGTCCCCAATCCATCGGCCTTTGTAAAAGTTTCCAGGGTTTGGTCTTCATAACGAAATAATCCATTCATGGTTCCGCACCAAAGCGCACCGTCGGAACCTCGGGAAATACTGGAGATAGTATTAATCGATTCACTTGCTATCAGATCATTCTCATACCTAACAAAAGACCGATTTTCCGTATCAAATCGAATCAGTTCCCCGGATTCAAACCCCAGCCACACAACGCTATCTGAATCACTCCAAATACTTGTGATCATGTTTCCGTTTCCGGTATGTTCGGGTGCAAATGTAGTCAACTCACCGTTCTCTATTCGGCAAAGCCGCGTACCTGATGGACCGGAAAGCTCCACCGAAAACCACAATGTTCCATCAGGACCATGGTGAAGGGTTCTAACCGTCGCTCCAGGATCCACCAGGTCACTTTAGACCATTTGCATATTTTCAACCTTCAACAATCCTCCCCGGGATGATCCCGTCCAGACTACGCCATGGTCATCAATAGCTATAACCTGCATGGAAGAATCCGCCGAAGGCTTCATCCCTTTCACTTGAGTGAACACTCCATGGTCAAATCGAGACAAGCCGGACAATGTCCTGACCCAAATGACTCCGTCGGCCCCCTCACTGATATCGACCACCACTCCATCTGAAAGACCATCTTGTCCGGCAGGGAAAGCATCAATACGACCACTATCAGTATCCAGACGATGCACCCCACGTGAAGTTCCCAACCACAAAACATTCTCTTTTGTCGAATGGCGAACAGCCCAGACATTATTGTCCAACAAACCATTTTGCTGAGAAATGACTCGGGTGTCTGAACCACCAAACTGGGCAAGTCCAGAAATGGTCCCAACCCATAATGTGGCGTCCGCATCAGACCAATCCTGGTCGGAGATAATGTTGTGAGGCAGGCTATCCGCCGTTGAATACCGACGCCACACCCCTTTGCGGAATGGTGTCATCTCAAAATCTGCATGGAATACTTGCCCTGGTTCAATGTGTATAACTTCCCCGTTATTAAATTCAATCAAGCCTTCAGGGTGATGGGCCATCAACTGGTAATCTCCTGCCGGCAAGGTTGGGAACCTAAAATTGGCACCCCGTTCCGATGAGGTAACTGTGTAATCGACGAGCCGACGGTTTGACTCCCCTCCTACCTCATGAATGTCCTCAATTTTAAAAAGCTGAATCAGTACATTTGATATCGGATCACCGGCATAATCAACCACACTTCCCTTAAGGTTCGCCCCAGTAAGATACAGCTCGTGGAGAACTTCTTCCCCTGATGAAAAACTATTTTCAAAAATCCAGGATGCCTGACTACCGCTTTTAACTTTCACATCCACTTTGTCCGAATCAGAATACCTCAAAGTGGTAAGAATGAAATGCCCGTTATCATCCGTTGTCAGTTCAGTGTTTTGTAACTTTCGATCCAAACCATACAACTGAACCGTGGTACCCTTTACCGGCACTCCATCCTCTCCAATGACTTTACCCCGGAACACGACAGGCTTTGCCAGGGCGTTTTTTGATCGTGTGACATCATGCTGTGTGTGGGCATCACCATGAAACTCTCCATGGAGTCCTCGGGGTCCCGCATCCGCAGCGGTACCAGCGTCAAAATTCCAAAGACCAACCAAACCCACTTCATTCCCGGACAAACGATCGAACATCGATCGATGAATCTGCTCCGCAGTGCGTTGATGATCCCAGACCCTAAACTCATCCATCTGCCCTTGAAAATCTTCATCGTTCGGGGCCTGCCATAATCCCCGACCAATCGAATTCGCCTCAAAGACATCAATGACGTTCATGCTGGCAACCGTGGGAAAACTTCCCACCAAAACTCCATTGGCATACAGCTTCATCCCTTGATTTCCGGAAACTGCGGCCAAGTGGACCCATTGATTCAATGGAAGAAAATTATTTACACCGATACTACGTCGGGGGTCAGAACTTTCCCTTTCGAGAAAATGCTCCGTGTCAATGTCATATCGAAGCACGGGATAATCCTCAAAAATCATCAGCTTGATCGAATTCGTGTATTGACCGAACTCGAACACTCTTGAATAGTTTCTGAAAGCTGTCCATTTGACCCAGACTTCCACCGTTACCTCGTCGAGCCCTTGAAAAGCGTTTGTCGGCAAGGTGACATAATCTCCATCCCCATCCAAGGTAAGCACCTGATTAAGATTTTGAGTTGGCTCGGGCTGGGCATTCAAGTCAACACGGGAAACAAACACTCCGAGCATAATAACATAGCCAATCATAAACCGAAACATACCCGCCGCACACAATATCCGGTTCACATGCGACGCTGGCAGTCGAGTTGGCTGTTGTCTATAAAACATGGTCCTTTTACAGGCTTTTGTTGATGGCTTTTTAACTACCACAGAGGACACCGAGAGCACAGAGATTTTTTTTTGAACTCAACTCAGAAAAAACGTAATCCACAGGGCACAAGCACTCCTATGCACTCTCCGTGTCACCCGTGGTTAAAAAAAATTGAATCGCAGTCCCCGGACAAATGTGCATACTCCTGATCAGTCACCTGTTTAAGCCTGAACAACCCTGGAAACACGGAAGATATCCATGCCAAAAATTTTACTAGTGGAAGACAACGAAATGAACCGCGATATGCTGAGTCGAAGACTCCAGCGTCGTGACTTCGAAGTCGTGATTGCAGTTGACGGAAAAGAAGGGATCGAAAAAGCCTCCACTGAAACACCCGACCTCATCCTCATGGACATGAGCCTCCCGGAGATCGACGGTTGGGAAGCCACTCGCCGATTGAAAGCGGACGATGCCACCCGCAACATTCCCATCATCGCCCTCACCGCTCACGCCATGGAATCCGATGAGGCCAAAGCGCGCGAAGCCGGTTGTGATGATTTCGACACCAAACCCGTCGATTTGAAACGCCTGCTGGAAAAGATCCAAAACCTGCTTTCCTAACCTTTCTTAAACGATTTGAACCAAGAGTCAGACAATAAGAGCCCAGCCCCTACAGACGCGCAATCATCGACAAAGAATGCTCGTCTGGCCTGAATCCGGCATGACTTGAAAACCCCCATCAACCACATCCTGGGGTATTCGGAAATGTTGTTGGAAGAGTCTTGCGACGAAGCTTGGGATAATTATGAATCCGATCTGGAAAAGATCCTGAATGCGGGACGTCAACTCCTCACCCAAGTTCGCTACTATTTCGACGACTCGCAGACACGCCCCGCCAAGCTCGATCTGCCAAGGGTGCAACATGAGTTTCGCACACCGCTGAATCACATCATCGGCTACGCGGAAATCCTGATCGAACAAGCTGAAGAGTTCGATGACACGATCAAAATCAAGGATCTCGAGCGTGTCATCACTGCCGCCAAAACGTTGCTGGAACTGTTGGAAGCTCACCTCATCGTGGACGCTTCAGACATCGTTCAGAATGAGAAAACACCGGATGTCAGCTGGCCGTCGGTCCCTGTGGCGGCCGCCTCTCCCATCGACGTATCCGAACCCGCATGGAACAATGCCACCATTCTGGTCGTGGATGATGACCCCTTGAACCGAGATCTCATGGAGCGCCGATTGGCACGCCAGGGCTGCAAGACACTGTCAGCGGAGAGCGGCCCAAAGGCCATTGAAATGCTCCGTTCGGATCCGTCGATCTGGTGCTCCTGGACATGATCATGCCCGAGGTGGACGGATTTGAAGTGCTCAGCAAACTCAAATCCGATGCAACGCTCAGCCGTATTCCCGTAGTGATGCTGTCCGCCTCGGATGAAACCTCCACCACGGTCCATTGCATCAAGATGGGGGCGGACGATTTTCTTCCCAAACCCTGCAACACCACGCTGCTCCTTGCCCGCGTCGAATCCGCACTGGCCAAAAAGCAGCTTCAGGAAATTCAACACAAGGAAACAGGATTTTTCCACGACAAAGGCACATTACGGGCCGACGCCCGCAGCTACGTCGAACGCAAAGCGGACCGCGAACTCGTTTCCAATTTGCTGACATCGGAACTTTGCTATGTGCTGACTTCCCGACAGATGGGCAAATCCTCGCTCATGGTCCGTTCCGCCGCCAAGTTGCGCGAACAAGGAGTCGGTGTGGTCGTACTCGACCTCACCGCTGTCGGCCAGAACGTGACGCCCGAACAATGGTATGACGGCCTGCTCAATCGTGCCGCCCGCCAGTTGCGTCTGGAGGATGAAATGGAGGATTACTGGTTCAAATACGAACGATTGAGCCCGGTCCTTCAACGAGGATTGGGTGCGACGCCAACTGAGTGATCTCTAAAGAGTCTTCAAGCCTGCAATAACAGTCTGAAGATATTTCCGAACACTCCTGGCCAAATCATCGATGCCCTCCGGCTGTTCGGGACGCGGCACCAGGGGTTTGAATATGTTTTCACAACACAAAGGCATGTCGCGTCCGGTCCAAGCCACCGGATGTAGCAGGCGATAATGATCAATTTCCCCCCACCCTGGTCCGCAGTCACGATCCTCGGGCCAGTTGCGGTGATCTTTCATACAAAAACTATGAACGACATCGGCACATTTCTGAATGTCGGGGATCGGATCCACATTGAGGTAATCCATGACATTACCCGCATCATAATTGACACGCACTCCCGAATCATTCACCTCACGGATGATCTCCGCGCAAGCTTCTCCGGTTCCGGTTTCTCCCCCGTGTTGTTTGACAACCAATGTCACGCCCAGATCTCTTGCAATCGGACCGAGTTGTTTGAATCGCTCCACCCAGTCCGGTCGGTTTCCTCCCTGGGTATGCCCAAATGTCAGCACCTGCGGAATACCGGCCGCAGCCGCCTGTTTCAGCCGGTGCGTCAGGATCTGCAAACCATCCTTGTGTTCGGGGTAAACCGTACTGAACATCATCAGAGGAGTCAGTCCCATGTCCCGGCACTCTTGCCCCAACGCTTTCGCGCGATGCATCGGGGCATCGGTCGGCATCACCGGAATACGATCACCTCCCGGCGTCTCCCGATGAGTCGTCCCCCAAGCCACATAATCAAATCCGGCTGCACGAATCCCTTGTAAAGCTCGCTTTAAAGGAAACTGACCATAGGGCAACGTCATACATGCCAATTGAAACTCGGTGGGCTCCTTTGATTGCGCCTGCAACCAAGTGGGTGAAGTGGCCAGGGCGGCAACGGATGCACCAAGAAATCGGCGGCGTGATAAGGTGTGGTCCATAAAGAGAAGCTTACCGGCCAGGAAGGTCATGTCACGTCGATTTCCTTGATGATTGACTTGCCCGCGAAAACCTTCAGCATGTCCGCATGAAACTCCTGATGTGTGCACTGTGCCTTTCCGCCCTCCTTGCGCAAGGGGCGGAACCCATCGTGCCCCAAAGCCCCATTCATCCGTTTGCATCAGGAGACCTTTCCTCGTTCACATCCTGGCTGAAAGACACGCAGCATGAGGATCCGTCGTCCGTTTTTACCATGGATGACAATGTCCTGCATATTTCAGGAGAAGGGGTTGGCTATCTGGCAACAAAAGCTGCATATCGTGATTACCGGGTGACTGTGGAATACAAATGGGGAACCGACAGAACAAATACAAGCCCCTACGTCAGAAACAGCGGATTATTACTGCACGCGACAGGAACTCATGGAGCCGCTCGCGGCATATGGATGAATTCGCTGGAGGTGCAATTGGCGCAAGGTTGCGAGGGTGATTTCATTGTCATTCGAAGTGATGAACATTCCCCTGTAGATATCACCTGCCTCACTCGCCTGGCAAAAGATCAACGCACGCGCTGGGATCCCGAAGGCATGCCCACCCGCTACTCAGGCAGGCAATTCTGGTGGAAGGATCATCAACCCTTCTTCAAGGAACTCCTGGACACCCGGGGACAGAACGATGTCGCAAGTCCGGTCGGCCAATGGACACGGGTCACCTGTGAATGCCGGGGCGACCGGGTCAGTGTTTTGATCAATGGCATCAAGGTCAACGAAGCTTACAAGGTCACCCCGCAAGGCGGACACATCTTGCTGCAAAACGAATCTTACGAAGTCTACTTCAGAAATTTAATCATCGAACCCCTTGAATCAAAACCATGAATCCATCCAATCAAACCAATCGTCGGGAATTCTTGAAACAAACCACCCTTGCCACCGCGATCGCTCCCCTGGCCGTACATGCAGCGGGCAACGAGAAAATCAGGATCGGCCTGATTGGTTGCGGCGGACGCGGCACCGGGGCAGCCGCCCAGGCTCTTCAAGCAGACAAAAACATTGAACTCATCGCCATGGGAGACATGTTTGCGGACCGCTTGGAAACCAGCCTGAACACGCTCACCAAAACTTCCGCGGTCGCAGAAAAGGTCAAGGTCAAACCGGATCACCAATTCGTCGGATGGAACGCCTTTGAACAGGTGTTGGCCAGTGATGTGGATAGTGTCATCTTGACAACACCACCCCATTTTCGACCGGCCCATTTGAAAGCCGCCATTGCGGCGGGCAAACATGTTTTCGCCGAAAAACCGGTGGCCGTGGATGCGCCGGGTGTGCGTTCGGTGCTCGAATCGTGCGAGGAAGCAAGGAAGAAAAAACTGAGCGTGGTCAGCGGACTCTGCCTGCGGTATGGATATGGATTCCGTAACATCATGCAACGCATTCATGGCGGGGAAATCGGAGACATTCACACCATGTTCGCCAACGATTACCGCAGTGGCATCTGGTATAAGGAGCGCCAGCCGGACTGGACCGATATGCATTATCAAATGCGCAACTGGTACTACTACACCTGGCTTTCCGGCGATTTCAACGTCGAGCAACATGTCCACTACCTCGATATCTGCGCCTGGGCCAAAGGAGCCTATCCTGTAAAGGCAGTGGGCATGGGTGGTCGTGAGGTCCGCAATGAAGAAAAATATGGCAACATATTTGACCATCACAGCGTCACATATGAATTTGAAGATGGTGCTCGACTGGTCTCCAACACACGACAGATTCGAGGCTGCAAAAATGATATGAGCGCCCAGATCTATGGCAGCCGTGGAAAAGCGAACATCAACGAACGACGACGTGGCATCTACATGGAACCAGCAGGCAAAGATCGTTGGATTTATGATGGAGAAGACAACAATTTCTATCAGACCGAGCACGATGAAATGTTTGCCGCCATCCGCGCAGGTGAACCGATCAACAACGGAGAATACATGGCCATGAGCACACTGCTCGCCATCATGGGACGGATGGCGACCTACACCGGACAGGAAATCACCTGGCAACAGGCCCTCGAATCAAAGGAAGATCTGACACCTGCAAGTTATGCCTGGGGCGATGCTCCCGATGCGCCCATCGCGGTTCCCGGAGTGACGCAATTTGTATGACTCAATCAACCTTACCTCTATAAGCTTGACACTTTCGGGAGAAAGATTAAGAAAAACTACATGTCCAGAAACCTTTTTCGCGTGTTGACCGCATGCGGTCTATCCGTGTGCATGTCAACGAATGTACTCACCCAAGAGATTCTTCCTCTCAACGGAATACCTGATACAGGCAGCGGCCTGGACGGCCGTTACTGGCAGGCAGGTATCGCAACTATCGACAACCTGGATGACAAAGGCGGTGAAAAAGACATCGGCCTGAAGATCATTCGCGGAGCCCACCCTACCGGCACTTTCACAGCCACCGGTTTGAGTTACCAGGGCGGCAATGACCTGACACCCGTCCGAGACTGGCTTCAGGCAGACGGAGCATCCTATGTGGGGGCTGATGGAAATATGGATGACGGTTTGTTGAGTTTTACCGGATACCTGCGTGTGGATTCTCCGGGCATCATGGACCTGCGCAGTGAATCAGACGACGGTTCCATCATCTGGATCGCCGGCGAACGTGTGATCGATAATGACGGCAGTCATGGAGCGCCAGGACCCGCTCCGGATGGTTCTTACGATTTTCAGCAAGCAGGTCTTTACCCCATTGAAATTGCCTGGTTTAACGGAGACTGGACCAGTGATGCCGGAGACCATGGAGGCGCAAATCTGAACATTCTTGCTGATGGTGAAGCTATTGCCGGCGACCTGCTCTACAGCGCTTCCGATGTCGGGGCCGCAGCGATCGGTGTATCCGGGATATCTGCCGAGTCCGGCGAAGCTGGCCTGGCTGGCAAATACTGGACCACGGAACCCAAAGGATTCGAATTCGGCGAAGGCGCTCAAGGACCTGTATTCCAGACGGAACCTGGAGATGACCACGGTATTTTCATGATCAATTCCGATCCTCAAGGAACATTTGTTTCGACCACGGTCAATTACACCGGTGATGATCTGACGCCCATTCTGGACTGGTTAGCGGGAGATAGCGGTTCATTTTCCGGCACCGAAGGCAATCTTGATGATGGAATGATCCAGCTGAGAGGTTTAATACAAATCAATTCTCCTGGAACACATGATTTCAACAGCTCATCGGACGATGGTTCGGTTGTCCGTATAGGCAACCAGGTTGTTGTCAACAATGACGGAGGACACGGAGCCCCCGGCCCCAACCCGGACGGAAGCGCCTTTTTCACCAGTACCGGTCTGTATCCCATTGAAGTAAATTGGTTCAACGGGGACTGGACCAACGATGCGGGAGACCATGGCGGCGCCAACATTAATTTGACCATGAATGGCGAGCCATTGACCGACCTGATCTTCCAACCACTTGAAGAGGGCATCACACTACCCAGTCTGGTCAAACCTGAACCCGTCGTGTTGCCGACGGTTCTTTTGGAATCTTTTGAAGCAGCCGACAACGATTCCATTCTGGATACAGCGATCCTCTGGAATGGCGATCGCACCGAATACGCGGTGGCGGATCTGACAGCCGACGACACCATCGCGGGTGTTACCGACGGCAACAAGGCATTGGAAGTATCCTTCAATACCATGTCCGGGTGGGTTCAGGACTTCCAGGTATTGCTTAGTCCTGAGGCTTCCTCGACTTTACTGGAAGCCTGGAACGAAGATGCTCCACATCGCTGGTGGTTGCTGTACGACATCACCTTTGGCAGCGGTGGAGGAAACTGGGCCAACAACCCGGTTTGGATCGGAGACGCCACTTATGGAGATCAAGTCGAAGTAAACGGAGCATGGGACGAGCCCGTGACGGCGTTTATTGAATTTGATTCGGTCCGGAATGGAAGTGATCTGATCCCCAACGAAGACGGTCGGATTGCCATTGGGTTTGGCTTCAATGGGGATTTGAGCGAAGCAAGCAAGCTGTATGTTGATAACATCCGATTACTGGACACCTATGCCAGGGGTTATGCGCCTGAAGAAACCTTGATCGACGGCTTGGAAGGCCCTGATCTGGTTTTGTTGACCGACGGTGGATTCCCTCTTTATGACTATGCGAGAGAAGGCGCGGATGATCCACGCATCTCGGAAGGTGATGGAGCGGCCTGGATTGAAATCGACGATGGAGGCTGGACCACTGCAGCGGTCATGGAGCTCTCTCAAAATGCTACCTTTAACTCGATCATTGCGGGAATCGCGCCTGAAGATCGAGTCCATTACACATTGAGCTACGACTTCGTCATCGTCCCGGATCCAAATACGGCGGTCTCATGGTTTCAGTTCCTGCCCTCGGCGACCGGCCTGCGTCTGACCCCGAACTGGGTCGGCAGCGAAGTGCGCCGAACTACCTCCATCAATCTGGCCTCCGTTGCCTGGGCTGATCCTGCACCAAATATCAACTTGGTTTCGCAGGGAGGTTTCGACGGATACGTGGACGTCTTTGTTGATAATGTTAGAGTCTTCAATGCCAAGGCAATTCAGACAGAAGAGCCTGAACCCGAACCTCTGGAAGCCCCGGCACTTGGATCCGCACAAATTGCCGGCGGTCAGTTTGAGTTGACCTTCAGCAGCGTTTCCGGCGGTTCCTACACGATATTGTCAACGAGCGATATTGGATCAGGCAATTGGTCAGAAGCGGCCACAGGCATCAGTGCTTCCGGCAATACAACTTCCTGGCAAGTGGATATCGGAGCAGGCCAGGCCTTCTACCGAGTCCGAAGAGACAATTGAAGAGGCAATTAATTACTTATCATTCAAAACACCCGGTTCCCAAAGGTTCCGGGTGTTTTTTTATGCTCAAACGTAAATGTCTGTCCCCCATTATTCCGAGTCAGGCCTTGCCAGGAAGGGCATTCATGATATTTAGCAAGCGGATAATCTCTCCGGGCATACGGGAAAAAACATGGCCCAATCAATAGACAACAGCCCATTTTTCATTGATAAAAACCGAAGCAGGAAAACTCCACACAGGGATTTCATGAGACTGTGTTGCATCCATCGATTGCTGCAGGTTTCCCTTTCGATCCAGAAGCTTCCAACGTAAGGAACCGCCCCTGGCCCAACCGGCACCTTCCGCCCAGCTCAATAAAATATTACCGTCTTCATCCATTGCCATGGACGCATGTTTGCCCGGCATCTCCTTCAGCGAATCCTAGAAGGGAACCACCCGGCCTGTGTCGGCAGTGTAATGATTCAATCGAATCCGGCCAGCTTGTTCATTTCCAAAAAGCAATCCACCATCAGGCATGTCCAAAAGGCTGACACTGCTCATGGGGCAGGCTTCAATTTCCCAGGGATTGAAGCTTGAATATTGAAAAGTTCGTCCACCATCCTTCGACCAAAGATCAATCATGGGACGCACCTTCCCCAGAATTCCACGATAAGCAATGTGCAATCGATCGGGTTTCATATAATGCACTCGCATTCCACAGCAGGCACAGGCGCCACGCGGTGCTTCCGGGATGCGTCTTTCACGACGAAACGTCTTGCCTTCATTATCCGACATCGTAAGAAACATGTCTCTTCCCATTTCACCTTCCATATCGGAATCGCCCCGCCCATGCCATGCAACCCAGACGCGCCCCCTGTTATCGCAGGTAATGGAACCGCCACCATCCAGGGCCCCGGTCCATGTCATCAGATTCCTTTCTTTCTCAAAGGATTTGCCGTCGTCCGCCAATCGTGTCACCAATAACGGCGTGGGAGGTTTTTCTGCGTTCGAAAAATGCTTGGCTACTTCCCCGCTACCAAACCATGCAACATGCACACGATTCCCCTTACCGATACACATTTGCGCTCCGCGGATGGTTCCAACCGAAACAGCGGCACCAGGGTAGTGATTGACACGTATCGGGGACGACCATACACCTTCCCCGGCAGATCGCGTCACGTAGAATAAATCGCCGTGCCCGGGTTCACCCAAATAGTAGATGAGATGCAATTGACCTGATCGATCTACCTGGACCTGAGGTTGGATCCCCTCGTTAGGTATCCGCATCAAAGCAACGCCATCTGCATTCAAACCCCATGCATGCATCAGCACTACAAACATCAGGTAGAAAAACTGTCTCGGAATCATCCATCCAACTTAGCTGCACTTGGAGCAAAGGAAAGACTTTCTTGAATCATGGCATATGTCGCGTTTTTCATCTTCTTCGGAAGACGATTTTTCAGGTCAGTAGCCACGTTTGAAAAAACGTGACATTAGCGCTGGCGAACAACACGAAACCCGGTGTAAACCGTCGCATCCCCCGCTTCCGCAAAAGTTCGTATGCTGGAACGTACAGCTGCAGGAGCACATGTCCACCCGCCACCACGCATGACACGCCAGTCTCCATAGGCATGCTGATCGGTTTTGTCTTCAAAGCAGGGATCCTTCACCAACACCTGATCGCGATCCGGACGGGCGATTCCGTCGAAAACCTGTTCGTAAACATCTCCTGCCCATCGGTCCCGACACCATTCCCAAACATTACCATGCATGTCATGAAGACCCCATGCATTGGCTTTGAACTGAGCCACTGGCGCAGTGAATGCGATGCCATCCCCTTCTCCAGTCTCCAAACGGACGGCTCGTTGATAACGCGTGGTGTTTGGGGAAACGGATCCCAAAGTTCCATCAGCGACATTAGCATGAGTGTAGGCAAGGTCAGGGTCCAGCCCCCAGCTATACCAGGTTGAGCTTCCGGCTCGACAGGCATATTCCCATTCGGCTTCGGTGGGTAATTGATAGGCCACCCCTTCTTGATCCGTCAGCCATTTGCAAAAGGCCAGGGCATCGCGCCAGGTAACACATACGACCGGGTGTTCTTCGCTTTGTGGAAAACCCGGTGTTTTCCAGTTGATGGATGCATCCGAATGAAATCGATCGACGTAATCCTTTTCTTCCGGAAAATATCCCATGGCGCCCTTGTGTTGTTCAGCTTCGGTGATGTATTGAGTCGCTTCAACAAAGCGTCTGAATTGACCAACCGTCACTTCGGTTTGACCGATATCGAATGCTTGTGTGATGGCAACACGATGGGCTGGTTTTTCATGACGCATGTTCTGGCGATTGCTATAGGGATGTGATCGATCAAATTGTCGTTCCCTGCCATTTTCATGTTGAAAACCACGCACATACTCCCCCGGCTCGATCCGAATGAACGGCATTCCGATCGAGTTTCTCTGAGGTTCCCCGATGGCATTTCCCATCAGAAAACAAATCCCAAGCCATGTTAACAGTCGAACATTCATTCCAACAACTCACTGATCGGTCCGGGGCTATCCTGAAAAGCGCCATCCTGCTCCACGCCCATCTGTTGCACCATGGTTTGCCAGAGGCACGCGAGCGGAGTGTTTTCTTTTAACTGCAGGTGGGTTTGATGCCGAATCCCGAGTCCTCGCCCCCCTGAAATCACGGTAGGCAATGTGTCCTTGCTGTGCCCGATGCCCATTCCGCTGGAGAATCCCAGCATGGCATGGTCCAACAAAGTGCCTTCTCCCTCACGGATGCTGTTCAGGCGTTTCAGGAAGTAGTTCCAATGCTGCATGTAAATGGTATCCACCTTGGCCAGTTCCTCGAGATTCTTCGGGTCGTTACCATGATGGGTCAATTCGTGGTATCCCTTGGAAACGCCAAACTCGGGATACACCCCTCCGGCGAGTTCGGTGCGGACGACGTAACTGATCACGCGAGTGGAATCGGTCTGAAACGCTAGAGCAATCAAATCATACATCAGTTTGGCATAGGTATCGTAAATAAACCGGCCATTGCCTTCCGGCGCGACCGCCTCTTCAAAATTGCCATACCCTTTGAGTGACGGCTTCGGTTTGGGCCGATCCGCCCAGTCCAATTCCCGTTCCAACCCTCGTTCCACTTCACGCACGGAATAAAAATATTGATCGAGTTGCTCCTGGTCCGAACGCCCCAGTTTGCGCTGTAAATCCTTCGCGTCATTCATGACCGCATCCAACACGCTTCCACGCTGCCGGAACTCGTTCTGCTGTGCCACTCGATCCTGTTCGTTGGTCGATCGGAAGAGGCGGTTGAACAATTGTTTCGGATCATTCTCAGCCGCGAGGGGCACACCTTGCCGGTTCCAGGAAATCGTTGCCAACACCTGACTCCCGAATCCGGTGCCACGCTTCACGGATAACTGGAGTGAAGGAAAGCGTGTCTGTTTGCCGTGCGTTTCAGCAACGATTTGATCCGGGGAAAGGATTTGTTTGGCACCCCTTTCAACGGAAGTAGCGAAGGGATACGCCCCGTCATGTCCCCCACCCTTTTCGAGCCATGTTCCGGACAATACCGTAAAGTGGTCACGGTGCGGTTCCAGCGGTTTCAGGATACGGGACAGTTTCGCCTCCGCACCAAACCCGTCCGGATAAAACTGACGCATGTTCATACCTGTCCCGAAATAAAACATCCCCATCCGTGGAATGACCTGAGGATTGGTTATGGCCCCCAAACGGGACGGATTCATCGCTTCAAGTAATGGAAGCGCCAGACACGTTCCGGCTCCTCTTAGGAAGGTTCGGCGATTGAGTGGTTTGAGTAAGGACAGGTTCATGTAAAAATGGGTTATTTGTTCAAAAAGGTTGAACTGGTCACTATGCAAACAATTAACGAACGTAATGTATCTCCATGGTCGCGCATGGAAGCAACAGCTTGTTGCAACAGGGTGTCGTCCGTCGGTTCAATGGGACGTCCCAGTGCGTATATCAACATCTTCCCGGCCAAAGCGCGTCGAAACCGATCGGATTGATCCAGCAGGTGCGAACGAAATGCTTCAAACGTGTCAAAGGATTCCCCATTCGGCAAGGTGCCGCTGACATCAATTTCAGGACCACGTTCGCCCCGGAAACTTTCACCGTCCTGACGTTGCCGCCATTTCCCGATGGCATTGAAGTTTTCCAAAGCCAGACCGTAAGGATCCAATGAACGATGGCACGCAGCACAGGTTTCGATTTCCTGATGTTGCAGCAGTCGATCCCGCACAGTGAGGTTTTCGCCTTTGATGTTGGGCTCCACTTCCCCGGCGTTGGGTGGCGGCGGATCAGGTGGATCATTGAACAACACTTCCCTGATGTAAACGGCACGGGAAACGGGTTTCGTTCGGATCCCATCCGCCCCGGCGAGATGAACCCCCATCATGCCAAGCAAGCCGCCTCTGGGGGAATTTGGAGGAAGATTAACTTTACGAAAAGCCTCCCCTACCACATCCGGGATATCGTAATGCTTGGCCAGCCGGTCATTCACCATCACAAGATCGGAGTCGATAAAATTCAAAACACTGAGATCCTCTTCAAAAATCATCCGAAAAAAAGCATGTGCTTCTTCGACAGAATCCAGCCCCAGTTTCCGGTCATATTGCCGATAGATATTCTGATCGGGAGCAAAGGCAAGGAACGTATCTGTCCGCAACCACTGACGAGCAAAACCCTGCACAAAACGTTCCATCTTCGGATCCGCCAGCATGCGATCCACTTGACGTATCAATGTTTCCTGTTGCCCCAAGTCACCGGCTGAAGCCCTTTCAAACAGTTCTGCATCGGGCATGCTGTTCCATAAGAAATAGGACAACCGTGAAGCCAGTTCGTAATCGCCAATCCGTTGCCCAGAAGATTCCGACACAGGTTTGGAAAGGTAGAGGAATTTTGGAGACACCAGAGCGGCGCACAGCCCCACTCTCATCGCCTCGTAAAACGTTTCTCCATGATCCAGCTCGGATTGCATCAATTTCAGGATCGGTTCCAATTCGAACGAATCCACGGGCCGTCGCCAGGCTTTGGGGAGGAAACCGTTTAAAATGCTTCGGGCATTCTGGAGCGGATCGTGTGATTCATCGAATGTCTGAAACAGCGAAGTATGGCTCTTCGGCGGCCATTGTTCGTAGAGCGGCCCCTCCACTTCGAGATAATCCAGAAACAAGCGGGGATAGCTACTGGTATCCAGTTTCCCTGGATCCGGAGTCGAGCGATCGCCTCCCCATCCTTCGGCTATTTTGCGTCCGTCAAGACGAATGGTCTCCGCAAAATCCCCAGACTCACCCAACTCACGATTTCGCCGCATAAAATGCTCGCCGGGTCGTTGACTCATGTAGAGGTCCGTTTCATTCTCCATCCGCACTTGAAGCTCACCTCCCAGGGTATCACGTGAAACGACCACGGAATATTCCTGTGGCTGATCCCACGGCGCATCCACGTTCACTTCCAGCAAGGTTTTCATTTCCTCATTCGGATGACTGTGGGTCAGGATCATTCGCGGGATTTCTCCATTGGCACCACGCGCGCTACCGGCCCGAATGGTGAACCGATAAAACCCGTTCACGGGCGCCACGTTGTTGTCGCGTCGCCCCGGATAACGCAACATGCCATACGATCGCGTGCTTCCCTGGATCAATTCCATGCCTCCCTCCACCGGATTCATCCCAAGTCGTGAAACCAGATAGCCAATAGCATGACTATGCTCGATGTCCTCGAATTCCAGTCTCATGGTTTCGGTTGGATAGTCGGGAGGACCTTCCACAATCGCCTTGTCCGCGATACCGCGTGCCACCCTGTAATACAGTTCCATCAGGGACGGATCAAGCAACAGCGCCGCGCTCACTTTATCGAACCCTTCCGCCGTGCCATCGGGTGGCAGAACGTCCAGGGGACTTTCACCGGCTGGAAACTTCAGGGACAACAAATCGGCAATCGTATGAGTATATTCATGACGGTTCATCCGACGTAAGGGAACGCGATCTCCAACAGCATGGGCCTGCCGGTGGAGCTGACGAAGATTTTGTGCTATCCAGTTTGTCACTCGTTCGGTTTTTACAATATCCGGACGAGGTTTATCCTCTGGCGGCATTTCACCCAGATGAATCAAGTCGCGGACCTCAATCCAAATCGATGCGGATGCGCGATCCGAAAAATCGTTCCCCAGCACATCGAGGCGCAAGTCCCCTTTTTGCTTATCCGGACCATGACACGGAACACAATGGGACCTAAGGTAAGGGCGAATCTCAGTTAAAAAAGGATTTGCATTCGCTTCGATACAGCACAGGAAGCAAATCCATATAATCCAGGGGATGCAGATATTGTGTACGCGATGCAAATCCAAACCTTTCAACACCCCCTTTGCTACGTCCGAATCACCTCCAAGTAAAGCATTCATTAGATACCCGTAGCCGCGTTTGCAAAAACGTGGCAACCAAACACCCCAGCGAGCCACCTTCTGGCGAAGACGGGTAATTCCCCCCAGATACGGGCTTGTCGGGTATGTTTCTTTTTGTTCTCATGAAGCTCATGCAGGCCAAATTAAGTATCATGAATCGCATGGGGTATGTTTACCTTTTGTTCTGTTGCATTTCCTTACCCATCCTTGAGGTCCATCCTGCTTCCGGTTCCAAGCCCAATATTGTCATTTTTTTCGCTGATGACGTGGGTTACGGCGATGTGGGGTGTTACGGGGCCACTCATATCAGCACACCCAACATTGATCGTTTGGCGAACCAGGGCAGACGTTTCACCGATGCTCACTCAGCCTCGGCTGTTTGTTCCCCTTCCCGTTATGCACTCATCACAGGACGTTATCCGGTAAGACACGGTACATTGTGGAGTCCGATATTCCTCCGTCGACCACTGGTGATTGATCCGGATCGCAAAACGATTGCAGACGTGGCAAAGGCGGGCGGTTATGCGACCACCTGCATTGGAAAATGGCATTTGGGATTCGGGACAAAAACCCCAACAGTCTGGAATGCTGAATTAAAACCGGGACCTCTTGAACTCGGCTTTGACTCCTTTTTCGGCATCCCTGTCGTGAACAGTCATCCTCCCTTTGTGTTCATCGAAAACCACCGGGTGCTTGGATGGGATCCAGAGGATCCGTTCGTTTACAAGAAGACCGCCAAGACACGCATTTTTGATGAAAAATTCGGTATCAATGAGATCGGTGGAGCCGACGCCGCGCACGCATTATATGATGATGAACAAGTCGGCACAGAACTGGTAAAGCGGGCTGATGATTGGATCTCGGAGCAATCGAAAAAGGATCATCCGTTCTTCCTCTACTTCGCCAGCCACGCCATCCATCATCCGTTCACTCCCGCCCCACGCTGGAAAGGCAGCAGTAAGGCCGGACCTTATGGGGATTTCATGCAGGAACTGGATTGGATGCTTGGAGAAATCATGCGTTCACTGAAGGAGAATGGTGTAGACGACAACACCATTCTCATATTCACCAGTGACAACGGCGGCATGTTGAACCGTGGTGGACAAGAAGCCATCCGACGTGGACATCGTCTGAACGGGGAAATGTTGGGCTTTAAATTCGACGCATGGGAAGGCGGACATCGGGTGCCGTTCATCGCCAAATGGCCAGGTCACATTCCTTCCGGCACCACATCCGATGCCTTGGTCAGCAATATTGACCTGATGGCTACCGTGGCAGCCGTTTCGGGGCAAACATTGAAAGCGGATGAAGGTCCGGACAGTTTCAATCTGCTTCCAGCACTCACCGGAAAGGAGCATACGCCCGTAAGGGATCACCTGCTGATTGCCCCTGCACGCGAGAGCAATCTGTCACTGCGCAAGGGTGACTGGATGTATATCAACGCTCAAGCGGGAGGCGGCTTTGGCGCCAAAAAAGTCGGAGAACATGCATTCGGGGGTCCGGCTGCATTCCCCTTTACAGGGAACAAGAACAGCGATATTCAGGATGGAAAAATCATAGAAGGCGCTCCCAAAACACAATTATATCATCTTGGACGAGATCCCCGTCAATCGACCAATGTCATACGCGACTATCCAGAGGTGGCCAAACAACTCAAAGCCGAAATGATACAGATCCGATCTCAGTCCACCGCTCCACACACCCGATGACGATGCACAAAGATCCCAAGACAGCATTTGAATTGGATGAATCCGAACTGGAGGAGACTTTCAGTCGTTCGGCAGGTCCGGGCGGGCAACACGTCAACAAGGTATCCACACGCGTTGTTCTGAGGCATATCCCAACCGGACTACAGGTCGCCGTGCAGGAAGGACGGAGTCAATCGGTCAACCGAAGGAAGGCACGGGAACTATTGCGCGAAATGATCCTGGAACGCGCCCGTGAACGCAAATTGGCGCAACAAAACGAGCGTGAAAAGAAACGTCGTCAAAAAGCGATCCGCCCCCCCAAAGTCAAACGTCGCATCCTCGAAACCAAACGTCGTCGTTCCGAAACAAAAGCCCGTCGCAAAAAAGATTTCTCAAGGGATGACTGAACGTTTGACTTCCAAGCACAGATCAAAAAGATTGACACAGACCCTTACAAATCATTCACCATTCACCACTTGCCTCGTGCCGTGACTCTTGCTTCTTGCGCTTGCTCACGGCCTGTTTCAGAAGAAACTCAATTTGACCGTTCACACTCCTCATGTCTTCCTGCGCCCAAGACTCCAGGTCATCCCACAGTTTGGGATTCATACGAAGGAGAAATGCTTTACGTTTAGCCATGTGCCATTTTTTGTTAGGTGTTAGCTTTTAGTTTTTAGCTTTTAGGTGTTAGTTTTTAGCTGGTAGCTTTTAGCATTTAGGTGTTGGCTTTTAGTTAACGGCTCTTTTCACATTCCAACGCAGCGATAAAACTTTCGGGTGAATCCGGACTGATCACGAGTTTTTTCCCTTTGACTTCCAGCACAATCGACTTTGTTTTGTCGGTGACCCAGCATCGAAAAGTTCCTAATTTCTTGGATCGAAAGTACCCGCTGAAAGAAAACAACCCACCGTTCCCAAACGTTTTAAGGCAACGACGAAAAGCCTCAGGTTCCTGATACACCTTTTCCAGTCCCTGAAGATCGACACGGGTTTCCCAGATCAGCCGCTGAATATACAAGGACTGATCGTGCAGACGATAACCTCTCACGGTGAAAAGCGCGGTGAACATCCAAATGAAATTCATAGCGACCATTGGGAACCAGACACCCGGTTTCCCAACGCTCAGGAGAAAGATGGAGAATCCAACGAATATCAGGGTAATGCCCCATGAAATCCACATCAACATGGGACTCCATGGGGCGTCAAATGAACCACTGTAATATTTCGTCTTCACGAAGTGTTCCTAAGAATACAAGGTGCCGGTGTTAATGATCGGGTTGACTTCCGATTCACCACAAAGCACGACGAGCAGGTTGCTCACCATGCTGGCTTTTCGTTCTTCATCCAAATCGATGACCTGTTTTTCCGCCAAACTTTGGAGAGCCATTTCCACCATCCCAACAGCGCCCTGAACAATCTTGGTTCGAGCGGCAATGATGGCTTCGGCTTGCTGGCGCCTCAGCATGGCCTGAGCGATTTCCGGAGCATAGGCAAGATGGGTGATCCTGGCTTCCAGGACTTCCACTCCGGCATTCCCCAAACGTTCCTGCAGTTCCTTCTGCATTTCTTCGGCCACTTCTTCACGTCCGCTTCGCAGCGTGGTTTCTTCTTCAGCGCCGTGATCGTAGTTATAGAGCCCAGCCAGATGGCGAATGGCCGATTCACTTTGCACCCGCACAAAGTGCTGGTAATCGTCCACATCAAACACAGCCTGTGCGGTATCCAACACCCGCCACACCACAACGGCGGCAATTTCAATGGGATTCCCCCCCTTGTCATTGACCTTCAACTTCTCACCATCCAGGTTACGGGCACGCAGGGAGATACGTTTCTTGGTGTAAAACGGATTGGTCCAATGAAATCCACTCGACCGCTCGGTTCCCTTGTAATGACCGAACAATATCAACACACGCGCCTCATTGGGCTGCAGCGTAAAGAAGCCTCCAAAACCGATTCCGCAAGTGATGATTCCCAGAATAGGTAAAACGATCAGCGCAACAGATGGATCATTGGAGTTTGCGTTCCAAATCAATGTAAAGATGGAACCCGGTATCAGCAAAAGGATAACAAACAGAACTGGCCATCCACTCATGGTGCTGATTGATATTTCCCGACTGGGTTGAGACTTTT
>Ga0255768_10000456_pt1 | contig 42064 bp, 41 predicted proteins | sample 071ome_33_FD_179983 | JGI IMG/M metagenome (GOLD analysis project Ga0255768, IMG submission 179983) | Coastal salt marsh microbial communities from the Groves Creek Marsh, Skidaway Island, Georgia - 071412AT metaG (version 2) | ecosystem: Environmental > Aquatic > Marine > Intertidal zone >... | reverse complement strand
GATGCCGAACGCATTGCGGATCGACGGGCCGCGATCGATCTCGAACGGGCCGGCGAGGTCGCCACCCCCAGCTTCGACGGGGACACGACGTATCTGTGCGTGATCGACGGCGACGGCATGGGGGTGTCGCTCATCAACTCCAACGCCAGTGGTTTCGGCGCGCACCTCGTGGCCGGTTCGAGCGGCATCTTCCTGCATGATCGAGGCCTCGGCTTCTCGCTTCAGGCCGGGCATCCCGCCGAGTACCGACCCGGGAAGCGGCCGCCGCACACGCTGGCACCGGCGCTCGTCACCCACCCAGACGGCCGTCTGCGCACCGTGCTCGGCACGATGGGCGGCGACGCCCAGCCTCAGATCGTCCTGCAGATGTTGGCGGCCTCACTCCGCCACGGTCGCAGTGCCGGCCAGGTGGTCGGTCGAGGGCGTTGGCGTATCGCCCCTGCCGTCGATACCGGCTTCTCGACATGGGCGCCGGGCGTCAGCCGCACGGTCGAGTTGGAGGACCACGTCCCTCAGGTGATCGTCGATGCACTCGCCGCCCGCGGGCACGAACTCGGCACGGCCGAGCACTCTCAGTTCGGCCATGCCCATCTGATCGAGATCACCGAGCACGGCTCGTTGGCCGGCGCAGCGGATCCGAGGGCGCTCGCGGGCGCCGCCACGGGCTTCTAGCCGAGGAGGTCTCGGACGACGTCGTGGTAGAAGCGTGTCGTCAGATCGAGCGATTCGAGATCGATGCGTTCATTGTGGCCGTGGAAGCGTGAGCCGAACTCGGCCGGGGTCAGCGTGGGGCTGAGCAGTCCCGCCCCGTAGGCCACCGCGCCGAGGTCTCGATGAACGCGAGCGTCGGTGAAGCCAACACTGATCGTCGGGGCGATGCGGCTGGTGGGGAAGGGGTTGGCGACCGCTTTCTGCAACGAGTCCCACAGCGGCGTGTCGATCTGCGACTGGGTCGACGGCTCTTCGAGGATGACCTCGACGCTGACTTGGTCGTAGATGTCGCCGAGCGCCTGGCGAAGGTGTGCTTCGACGTCTGCATGGGTCTCCCCGGGCAGGGTGCGGATGTCGACGTCGATGTCGACGACATCGGGGATGATGTTCGTCTTGGTCTGGCTGGTGACCACGTTCGGCGAGAACGTGGTGTGGGTGCAGGCGTGCCAGTTCCCGGCCGGGGCCGAGGCCGGCAGGGTCGCAAGCGCCTCGTCGATGGCGCCTTCGTCGAGCAGCACCGCCCGCAGTTCCGGGTCAAGGCCCATGGCGTCGACCTGGGGTCGCCAGTACTCATGAAACGACGGCGACGGGTTGTACTCGGCGATCCGTTGCACGACCGCCGCTGCCTTCACCACCGCATTGTCGGAGCGATATGGGCGAGAGCCGTGGCCTGGCGTGCCGCGCACCCGGAGGCGACGCCAGGCGATGCCCTTCTCGCCCACGACCATGGTGATGGCCGGGTCCTGTTCGCTCCCGACGTGAAGACCGCCGTTTTCGGTAAGGAGGTAATCGGTCGTGATCACGTCGGGATGGTGCTTACCCATCCAGCGGGCCCCGTACGCGCTGCCAGCTTCTTCATCGGCGACGGCGAAGAAGACGAGGTCGCCCGCGAGGCGGGTGCCGGAGCGGGCGATCGCCCGGGTGACGACCGCCATCGAGGCCGTGAGGTTGAGCATGTCGACGGCACCGCGTCCCCAGACCTCGTTGTTGATCACCTCGCCGCCGAAAGGATCCTCGTCCCAGCCGTCGGGGCTGATCGGTACGACATCGGTGTGGCCGTTGAGGCACAGACTCGGCGCGTCGGGATCGGTCCCCTCGATCCGGGCCACGAGCGACGTCCGCCCCGGGGCGGCGTGGTACTGCTGCACCTCGACGCCGGCCCCCTCGAGATAGGTGGTGAGAACATCCGCATTGCGGATCTCCTGGCCCGACGCCACGTGCCCGTCGTTCACGCAGGCGTTACGGATCAGGGTCTGGAGTAACTCGACGGTTTCGTCACCACGCGGCTCGGCCATGACGTCAGTCTGGCCGATGCTCAAGTTGCCTTCGCGGTGCCTCGGCCCGACACCAACGCAAACAGGTCGTGGCGGCCGCCGGTAGTCTGCTGACGCGAAGCTGAGCCAGCGGGGCTCGGTGAGACCGCGTCAGGAGCGTCATGCGGGGCATCATCGCCGCCGGGACCCACATCCCGCACTACCGACTCGACCGCACCGACGTCGCGGCCTTCTTCGGCAAAGGCGGCGGTCGCGGCCAGCGTTCGGTGGCCTCCTACGACGAAGACACCACCACGATGGGTGTCGCCGCCGCTCGGCGGGCCTTGGCCGCCACCGACCTCGAGCCGCAGGCACTCTGGTTCGCTACGGCCTCGCCCGCCTACCTCGAAAAGACCAACGCCACCGCAGTCCACGCTGCGCTGCAGCTTGGTCCCGAGGTCGGCGCCCTCGACTTCGGCGGCGCACTGCGTTCCGGCGCCGGAGCCCTGCGCACGGCGCTCACCGCAGGCGTGTCGACGCTCGTCGTCGCTGCCGATCAGCGCGGTGGACTGGCCACCTCCGCCGATGAAGCCGCCGGTGGCGACGGCGCAGCAGCGGTGCTCATCGGAGACGACACCGATGGTCCCGTGATCGCCGAATACCTCGGTGCCGGTATCGCAACAGAAGAGTTCCTCGAGCGCTGGCGTCTTCCCGGCGGCGACCGATCCCGTGCCTGGGAAGAGCGCTTCGGTGAGGTCACCTACGGTCCACTCATGAGCCAGGCATGGGAACAGGCCCTTGCCGCTACGTCGCTCTCCGCCGACGACATCGACAAGCTGATCGTCACCGGTACACATGGCCGTGCGGTGGCCCGCAACGCGAAGCGCCTCGGCGTGAGCGACGAAGCGATGGTCGATGATCTCTCGGGCTCGGTCGGCAACACCGGCACGGCTCACCCGCTCCTCGTCCTCACCTCGGCCCTTGAGCAGGCCTCACCTGGCGAGACCATCGCCGTCATGACCCTCGCCGACGGTGTCGAGGTCATCGTGCTGCGCACCACCGACGCCATCGCCGCCGCTGCATCGGCGATGTCGACTGCCGACCAGATCGCTTCCGGCACCACGGTCTCGTACGGAACCTTCCTGTCCTGGCGAGGGATGGTCTCGGTCGAACCGCCCAACCGGCCCCTCCCGAACCGCCCGTCCGCATCGGCGGCCCATCGGCGCGACGACTGGAAGTTCGGCTTCGTCGGCAGCCGCGACCGCAGCTCCGGGATGATCCACCTGCCGCCTGCTCGGGTCTCGGAGAAGGGCGGTGCCGTCGACGACATGGAGCCCGTGCCGATGGCCGACACGGTCGGCACAGTCGTGAGCTTCACGATCGACAAGCTCGTCTACTCGCCGAGTCCACCGGTGGTTTTCGCCGTCGTCGACTTCGACGGTGGCGGTCGTGCTCCGCTCGAACTCGCCGACTGCGGGCCCGACGAGATCGAGGTCGGTATGCGGGTGCTGCCGACGTTCCGCCGCCTGTTCACAGCCGATGAGATCCACAACTACTTCTGGAAGGTCGCACCGGTGAGGGGAGTTCGATAATGGGTTCGCACGGCATCAAGGACCAGGTCGCGATCATCGGCATGGGCTGCACGCCCTTCACCGAGCACTGGGACAAGTCGCTCGACGACCTGATCATCGACGCAGCCCAGCTCACCTATGCCTCTGCGGGCATCCACCAGGACGACATCGACGCGTTCTGGTTCGGCACCTCGCAGTCCGCAGCCTCGGGGCTCGCCATGGGCGGCCCGCTGAAGATTCACGGCAAGCCGATCACCCGTGTCGAGAACTACTGCACGACCGGCTCCGAGGCGATGCGTGCGGCGGCCTACGCAGTGGCGTCCGGCGCCTACGACGTCGTGATGGCGCTCGGCGCCGAGAAGGTCAAGGACGGCGGCTACCAAGGCCTCAACGCCTTCCCGATCCCGACCGACGGCACCCAGCGAACACTCACGGCAGCCGGCATGTTCAGCCTGATCCTTCCGGCGTACGCCGAGAAGTACGGCATCGACGAGGACGAGATCCGCTACTCGGTCGCCACGATCGCCGAGAAGAACCACTTCAACGGAGCCCGCAATCCGTTGGCCCAGTTCCGCCGAGAGACCAGCGCCGAGCAGATCTGTCAGATGGCCGCAGTCGCCGGACGCCTTTCCGTCTTCGACTGCGCAGGCGTCGCCGACGGTGCCGCAGCGGTGATCATGTGCCGGGCCGAGGACGCCCACAAGTACACCGACAATGCCCTCTACGTGAAGGCGCTGTCGTTTGTGGCCGGCACCGGTGCCGGTTCGCTCGACCCCGACTACGACTACACGACCCTGCCCGAGTGCAAGTGGGCGGCCGACGACGCGTACGCCCAGGCCGGCGTCACGTCACCGCGTGACGAGATCGCCGTTGCCGAAGTCCACGATTGCTTCACGCCGACCGAACTCGTGTTGATGGAGGACCTCGGGTTCTCCGACCCCGGCCAGGCCTGGCGCGACGTCCTCGACGGTGCGTTCCGTCTCGACGGCCGCCTGCCGGTCAACAGCGACGGTGGCCTGAAGGCGTTCGGTCATCCGGTCGGGGCATCGGGGCTGCGCATGCTCTACGAGATCTGGCTCCAGCTGCGCGGTGAAGCGCCCGAGGAACGGCGCATCGCCGACCACGGTCGCAAGCTCGGCCTGGTGCACAACCTCGGCGGGTATCCCGGGGAGATGGTGAGTTTCGTCGGGATCTACGGCACCGAGCTCGGCTGACGGATTCCGGCACGGCTCGCCCGCCGAGGCCGACCGATACGGACTTCGGTCCCCGGCGTCCAGTGCACGACCGGATCACCGGTCGGCTTGGGTAGTCCGGCAGCATCGAGGAGTTCGTCGTCGAGTTCGAGAAGTTCGCCGCGAAAAAGCGGCCAGCGTCCGTGATCGACAGGGGCATAGACGGAGAACGCGCGCGCCGCGTCCATGCTCGGGAAACGGGAATAGAGCCCCCAGCGTGACGTGAGGAAGCGTTCGAAGTCCGAGACGTCGCTATCGGTGATGGGTGTCCCGATACGGACGACACTGTGATGGGAAGGCAGCACTCCGTCGGTCGTGCGGCGGCGGGGCCACCGGCGGGTGGAGTCGTAACGCCACACGCCGTCGGTCGCCCGGCGCCCAGGATCGATCGACATGTCCGCCCAGAAGTAGGGAAGCCCGTATGCGGCGCGTGCCGTCAACGAGGCGAGCAACCCTCCTGCTTCGAGCGAACAGAACCAGACTCCTGGCGTGCCATCGGGCCCCCGGACGTAGGTACGCACGTTGGTTTCGGGAAACGTGCCGATGAGCGGCAGCCGCAGTCCACCGGGCGTGCCGACCACCATCTCGAAGGGAACGAGGGCGACCCACGCCCGTTGGATCCCGTCGGCATCAGGCCAGGTGTCGATCGTGAGGTCGTCGGGAAGGAGTGCTTGGACGACCTCGGGCGCGTAGGGGTAGTGAATGAACAGGAGGTCGCGCCACCACATGCGCATGACCTCGAAGCGGACCCGTTCGTGGGGGAGCGGTGGGTACGGATCGGACACCGGCCAAGCTTCCCAGGTAGGGCCGGGTAACGACATCGTGGGCGACAAACCTGCGGCCGCGCATCTGACGACCGGTGCGTACCCGCTCTACGATCCGCCCATGCCTCGTCGCCCGCTTCACGGAATCCGCATCGTCGACCTCACCCTCGAGCGAGGCGAACTCACCGGGCGCCTCCTCGCCGACCTCGGTGCCGAGGTGCTGCGAGTCGAACCCCCCGGTGGGTCACCCGCCCGATCGATGTTGCCGGTCGTCGGCGACCAGTCCCTCTTCTTCACGTTCCGCAACGCCGGGAAGAAGGGTGTCGAACTCGATCTCAGTAAGGACCCGGATCGCGAACGCCTCCACGAATTGCTGGCCTGCAGTGATGTCGTGATCGACTCCGCCGAGCCCGGCTCGTGGGCCGACAGCGGTCTCGATGCCGACGACCTTGCCCGCCGCCATCCCCATCTGATCGTCTGTTCGATCACCGCCTACGGGCGAACCGGCCCCTACGCAGGCCGAGACGTGCCGTGCGCCGTGATCGACGCCACCGCCGGCATGGCCTTCAAGGCAGGGGTGCCCGAGCGCGAACCCCTGCTGCCTCCGGGCAACATCGCCGACGACACCGCATCGATGCACGCCGTGTTCGCCATCGAGTGTGCGCTGATCCAACAGCACGCCACCGGCGCCGGGCAGGTCATCGATCTGTCGGTGAACGAAGCAGCCGCCCAGATCGCCGACTGGTCGCTGTCGAACTGGACCCGGTCGCTCGATGCAGGCATGCCGAGCCTCGACAGCCGCATCGGTCCGGGGCCCGTCTACACGATTTTGCCGTGCAAGGACGGGTACGTCCGACTCGTGATCATCGCCGAACGCCATTGGAAGGCGATGCGGGCCTGGCTCGGCGAACCGGACTATCTGCAAGACCCCGAGTACGAGACGTTCATGGGCCGTTTCGGCATCGCCGACGCCGTGCTCAACCCCCTCTACACCGAACTGTTCTCGACGATGACCATGCTCGAGGTGGCCGAGGAATGCCAGAACCGCGGCATCGTCTGCACGCCGATCCTCAAGCCCGACGATGTGCTGGTGAACCCGCACTTCGAGGCCCGGGGCAGCTTCGACCATGTCGAGACCGACGCCGGCACCATGATGCTGGCGTCCGGTTTCTTCGAGATCGATGGCGAACGCGTCGGTCCGGTCGACCCGCCCCCCGCACTCGGTGAGCACACCGACGAGGTGTTCGCCGCGCTCGGCGAACCACGCCCAGCCCCCGCCGCACCGCTCACCGGTGACGACGCACCGCTCGCCGGGATCCGGGTCATGGACTTCGGTCATGGCGGTGTCGGGGTCGAGTGCGGTCGCATGCTCGCCGAGTACGGGGCCGACGTCGTGAAGATCGAGTCACGGACGTATCCCGACTTCATCCGCACGGTGCTCGGCGGTGAGATGTCGCCGTCGTTCGCATCGTCGAGTCGGAGCAAGCGGAGCCTAGGTGTCGACGCCAAGCACCCCGAGGGCCGCGCCCTGCTCAAGCGCATGGCCGCCGTCAGCGACATCGCCATCGAGAACAACTCGACCGGGATCATGGAGCAGATGGGCATCGGCTACGGCGACCTGTCGGCGGAGAACGACGGCCTTGTGATGATGTCGAGCCAGTTGATGGGCAGCCGAGGGCCGTGGGCAGCCTGGTCGGGCTACGGCCCCAACACCCAGGTCACCGGCGGCATGACGCACCTGTGGAACTACGAGGCGACCCCTGAGCCGGCCGGATCCATGTCGATCTTCCCGGACCACTTCGCCGGACGTACCGGTGCAGTCACCGCCCTCGCCGGTGTGCTCGGCCGACGCCTCCACGGTGATTCCGGGTTCCATGTCGAGGTGTGTCAGGTCGAGCAGGTCGTCAATGTGATGGCCGATCTGCTGGCGAAGGAGTCCCTCGAACCGGGCTCGGTACAGCCACGGGGAAACCATTCGGATCGAGGCACCCCATGGGGACTCTTCCCCTGCAAGGACGACGATTCGTGGGTCGCGATCTGCACCCGTACCGACGCCGAGTGGCGGGCCTTCGCTGAGGTAATGGGTTCACCCGAGTGGGCGATGACCGACGAGCTCGCCGTGCTGAAAGGCCGGCAAGCTCGCGAGGGCGAAATCGATGCGCTCGTTGAGGACTGGACACGGAAACACACCGTCGCCGAGGTCGTCGAGGCATGTCTCGCGCGCAGGGTGCCGGCGGGGCCGATGCACAACGCCGCCGGACAGTACGGCGACCCGCACTACCGGGCCCGCGGTTTCATCGTCGAACTCGACCAACCACCGATCGGCGGCATGACCTTCGAGGGGCCCGGGTTTCACTCGACGGGTATGCCAACCGCCGACATCCGGCCTGCGCCGGGACTCGGTGCCCACACCCGTGAGGTGTGCGCCGAACTCGGGCTCGATGATGCCGAGATCGATTCACTGCTTGCCTCCGGTGCGATCGAACTCGATGTCGCTCGTGGAGCATGAGTGCGTCCGTTCCTGGTCGTTTTCGCCGTTCTTGCTGCGGCGTGTGGCACAGGCTCGGCCGATGACGGTGCGGCCTCGGATGCTGTCCAGACCGTGACCGGCTCGAGGGTGCTTCAGGTCGGCATCGGCGACGTCGTCAGGTACGGCGATTCGCCGCAGCAATTCGGGAGCCTGCAACTCCCCGAGAGGGCGAGCGAGGGTCCGTTCCCGGTGATCGCTTTCATCCATGGCGGGTTCTGGCGCAATACGTACGACAGCAGCCTGTCCGAACCACAGGCTGCCGACGCTCGATCGAAGGGGTATGCGACGTGGAACATCGAGTACCGGCGGGTCGGTGACGAGGGCGGTGGCTACCCGGGAACGCTCGACGACATCGCCACGGCGATCGACGCCCTTGCCCGCATCGATGCGCCCCTTGATCTCGACCGGGTGTTCGTCGTCGGGCACTCTGCCGGCGGGCACCTCGCGCTCTGGGCCGGTCAGCGCGATGACCCCGTCGTCGTTCCGCGGCTGGTGGTAGGTCAGGCGCCCGTCGCCGATCTCGCCGCCTCGTTGGATCTCAGCCGAGGTGCGGTCGAGGGGTTCATGGGCGGTACTCCCGAGCAGGTTCCCGAGGCGTACGACGAGGCCGACCCCGCCCGGCGGCTCCCGGTGAAGGTCCCTCAGTTGATCGTGCACGGATTGCGCGACGACGACGTGCCGTTCGATGCGGTGGCGCCCTACATCGACAAGGCCGGCGCCGGCATCGACACCTTGATCTTCGAGGACGAAGGCCACTTCGACGTTATCGACCCGGCGTCGCCTTCCTGGGAAGCGACGCTCGCGTACCTCGCCGGCATCTAGGCTGCGCCGGATTCCACCCGGTCCGCGAAGGGGGTGTCCCGTGTCCAACCTCGCTGACGTCATCACGCATCAGCACATCGTCGACTTCGCCACTGATGGTGTCGTGTGTCTTCGACAGGTCATCAACCCGGATTGGATCGAGAAGCTCACGGCGGGCCTCGAGCGCAACGTCGTCGATCCGTCGCCTCGAGGTCGGGTGTGGAATAGAGACGAGCATGGCCGGGTCACGTTCTACGACTCCCAGGTCTGGCAGGAGATTCCGGAATACCGGGACTTCGTCGAGAACTCACCGATGGCGGAGCTCGCGGGTCGGGTGATGAACGTCGAGGCGGTGAACTTCTTCTTCGACGCCATCTTCACTCGCAGCACCGGGAGCCAGTTCCGCACGCCGTTCCACCAGGACGAGCCCTACTGGTCGGTCGACGGGTTCGATACCTGTTCGGCGTGGATGCCGCTCGTGCCGGTCGCGAAACGCAGCGCCCTCGAGTTCGTGAAGGGCTCCCACGCCTGGGACGTGCGCTACGCCCAGACCAACTTCGGGGCGCTCACCGGCGATGAACGCGACCAGGTCGTCTACGACCAACTCGAGGACGAGTTCGAGCCGTTTCCCGACATCGAGGGCAACCGGGAGCAGTACGAGATCCTGAGCTGGGACATGGAGCCCGGCGACGTGGCGATCTTCAACGCCCGGATCATCCATGGCGGATCGGGCCTGTTGCATCCGGATCGAGACCTCAAGGTGTTCAACACCCAATGGCTCGGCGACGATGTCCGGGTCATGTTCCGGCCGGAGGGCATGGACCCCGACCATTCCCAGGTGATGACCGAGCACGGTCTCGCCCCGGGCGATCGGGTCGGGGGTCCCCTGTATCCCGAACTCTGGCGTCGGGAACCGGTTGCCGTCTGACCGTCGCCGGCCGGTTTAGCCCGCCTCGCTGTGGGTGACGGGCAGCTCGCCCATCCACTCGCGAAGGGTGTTCTTCAGCTTGGTCTGCTGGATGAAGAGGTCCTGCTCGGCGGGATTGTCACCGGCGGCCTGCGGGGCCTTCAGATAGAAGCTCAACCACTCCTGCACACCCGACTCACCGGCCCGGTGGGCGAGGTCCATGAACAGCGCGAGGTCGAGCACGATCGGTGCCGCCAGGATCGAGTCGCGGCACAGGAAGTCGATCTTGATCTGCATGGGGTAGCCCATCCAGCCGAAGATGTCGACGGCGTCCCAGCCTTCCTTGTTGTCGCCGCGGGGCGGGTAGTAGTTGATGCGCACGACATGGTCGACGTTGCCGTAGAGCTCGGGGTACACCTCGGGCTCGAGGATCTTGTGGAGTACGCCGAGCTTCGACTCTTCCTTGGTCTTGAAGTTCTCGGGGGCGTCGAGCACTTCACCGTCGCGGTTGCCGAGGATGTTGGTCGAGTACCAACCGCGGAGACCGAGCATGCGGGCCTTGAGGCCGGGGGCGAGCAGGGTCTTCATGAGGGTCTGGCCCGTCTTGAAATCCTTGCCGGCGATCGGGACCCCGCGGGTATGCGACAGCTCCTGCATGCATGGCAGGTCGGTCGAGAGGTTCGGCGCGCCGTTGGCGAACGGCACATCGCTCTGAAGCGCGGCGTACACGTAGATCTGGGAGGGCGAGATGTTGTCGTCGTTGTCCTTGAGGCCCTGCTCGAACGCGGCGACGGTCTCGTGGACGGCCGACGGCTCCTGGAACGCCTCCGTTGAACCGCACCAGACCATGACAAGACGGTCGCACCCGTTCTCGACCTTAAAGTTCTCGATGTCGGCCATGAGCGCCATGGCCTGATCCCATTTGTTGGTCTCGGACTTGACGCGAGTCCCTTCGAGACGGCTCACCCACGTCTGGTCGAAGACGGCGTCCATGGCGACGACACCCTCGAGTTCCTGGGCGATGGGGGAGAGATCCTTTTCCTCGAGCACGCCGCAGGTGCGGGCGGCCTCGAGGGCGTTGGCGGAGATCGGATCCCAGCCACCGAAGACGATGTCGTCGAGTGAGGCGAGGGGAACGAAGTCCTTGATGAGGGGGTTGCGGCCCTCTTCCCGGGTACCGAGACGGATGTGGGCCATCTGGGAGACTGAGCCGAGTGGGGCGACACCGGTCTGGCGGGCGGACAGGACGCCGGCGATGAAGGTCGAGGCGACGGCACCGAGCCCGGGCGTCAGCACACCGAGCTTGCCGGCTGCGGGGGCGATGTTCTTCGTCATGGACAACACCATAAGGAATCATCAACAAGAATCTAATGTAGTGAAGCAACTCTGAACTATTCTGCACGGGTGACTCCCGCGCTCCCGGACCTCTCCATTCGCCAACTCGACTATCTCGTGGCCGTGTCGACCGAACCGTCCTGGGCTGATGCCGCAGCCCGGATCGGCGTGTCGCCGTCTGCGCTCTCGCAGGGATTGAGCGAACTCGAGCGCCGTATCGGTGTACCGCTGTTCGATCGGGAGGGTCGCCGCCGCACGTTGCGCCCGACCGCCGAACCGGTGCTCGCCCACGCCCGACAGGTCATTGCCCTCACCAGCGATCTCGCCGACTGGGCGGAGCGCACCCGCACTGGTCGGGCCGGCGAGTTGCGGGTCGGCATGATCGATGCCGCAGCCGTCGGCCACTTCACCGACGTGCTCCGCCAGTTCCGCGACGATCACCCTGAGCTTCACCTCACGTTGCGGGTCGCGCCGTCAGGCGAACTGCTCGACGAAATCGAATCGGGCGACCTCGACCTCGCGGTCGTCGTCGGGGGACACACCCGACGGGGCATCCACACCGAGTCGCTGATGAACGAACCGCTCGCCGTCTTCACCCCGACGCGAGGTCTGCCCCGTGACGTCGCCGCATGGGGACCATGGGTGCTGTTCGCCCAGGGCTCCCACACCCGCGCGATCGCCGAGGAAGCCCTGCAGCGCCTCGGTGCGCCGACCACGATCGTTGCGGAATCGAACCAGCCCGAAGTGCTCCGCACGATGGTCGAACTCGGGGTGGGCTCGACCGTGCTGCCGGTCGTCCAAGCCGGACCGGACTTCGGCCCGGGGCGCGTGATCGCCGAGCGGACCCTCGTCCTCGCCCGCCGCGACGGCGCCGCCGTTGACCCGGCAGCCGAAATGCTCGCCGTCGCGCTCCGGAACTAAAGTCCCCGCCACGTCCCCGGAACGGAGAAACGACATGAGCAACGCTGCCGCCGCCTACGAGGCGATCAACGCCCGTGTAGGCAACGACGAAGCCACCGGCGACTGGTTCCAGATCACCCAGGAGCAGATCAACGACTTCGCCGACTGCACTCACGATCACCAGTTCATCCATATCGATCCGGAGCGGGCGACCCCGGTCTTCGGCGGCACGATCGCCCACGGCTTCCTCACCCTGTCGATGCTGGTGAAGCTCACCGCCTCGATCCCCAACGAGATCCCGCTCGAGGGCATCCAGATGGGCATCAACTACGGCTTCGAGAAGGTCCGCTTCATCAACCCGGTGCTGTCGGGCAAGCGCATCCGGGCCTCGGCCGTCACCTCGGCTGTCGAGCTCAAGGGCACCGCCGTCAACTCCACTCGGACGATCACGGTCGAGATCGAGGGCGAAGGTAAACCGGCCCTCGTCGCCGATTGGATCGGCCGCACCGTCTACGACTCCTGAGGAAGCCATGAACGACTACCCAATCGTTGCCGGTTCGGCGCTGTTCACCCTCGTCGACCCGAGCAAGGGTCACGAGGTCGCCTACAACCGCTGGTACGAGCGCGATCACTTCTACGCCGGCTGCATGATCGGCCCGTGGCTGTTCGCCGGCAAGCGGTGGGTCGCCACCCGGGCGATGAAGGATCTCCGCTTCCCCGAGGGCGACACCCCGGTTGCCAGCCCCCACGACAAGGGTTCCTACCTTGCGACCTACTGGGTGCTCGAGGACAAGCACAAGGAGCACTTCGACTGGGCCGGCAATCAGGTCGTCGACCTGTACATGAACAACCGAGGGTTCATGGAGCGCCAGCACGCCCACACGGTGTTGCTCTCCAACCCCGAGCACGCCTATCGAGACGACGATCCGGTTCCGATCGAACTCGCCTTCGATCACCACTACCAGGGCCTCGCCGTTGTGGCGGTCGATCCCGCCGAGGGGGTGAGCGACGAAGAATTGGGCGCTCACCTCGACGAAACGGCGCTCCCGACACTCCTCGCGAACTCGCCGATCGCCAGCATGGTGTCGTGGCGCTACATCCAGATGGGCGAAGGCACCGAGCAGGCCCCGATGGATCTCGGCATGCCGCCGGGCCCTCCGGAACGACGCCTGCAGATGTTCTTCCTCGAGGACGACCCGGCCGCCGTCTGGGACCGCTTCCGGACCTATGCCGCCGACCTCGCTGCTTCGGGCAAGGGCGTGGTGAGCTTCGCAGCCCCGTTCTTGCCGACCATCGTCGGCACCGACACCTACACCGATCAGCTCTGGTGAAACGTCGGCTTGCGACCGCCGTCATGGTGACGGCGGTCCTCGCTGCTGCGTGCGGCGACAACGCGACCGCACCGCCGCTGGTCACGACGACCGTCGCGGACGGCGCCGTGCCGGCCCCGACCACTCCGGGCGCAGATGCGAGCGCGCCCGCAACGATCACGCAGGTCGACTGCCCGTCGACGATCGCCGCCGACACGGTCGCCTGCGGTATCGCCGAGGTTGCGCTCGATCCAACCGCCGGATCCGGCGCCACGGCATCGATCTCGATCGCGACCATGGCGGGTTACGACGTCGGCTTCCGCACGCCGGTCGCCGTCCTCCAAGGCGGCCCAGGTGGGGCCAGCTCGGATCTTGCCGGCTTCTTCCCGCAACAGCCGTTCACCCAAGTCTTCGTCGACCAGCGGGGTACCGGCTTTGCCCCGGCCGACTTCGATTGCCCTGAATTCGACGGTGTGATCCCTGCGCTTGTCGAACGCGATGGCGAACGCAGCCGGGAACTCGCCGCCGGTGCCCTCGACGCCTGCGCCGAGCGGCTCGCCGGTGATCGTCTGCTCGACGCCACCACGACCCAGAACCATGCCTTCGACGTCGGCCAGGTGATGGCCGGTCTCGGCTATGACCGCTGGGTCGCGTACGGGGTGTCGTACGGCACCACGATCGGATTCGAACTGCTTCGTCAGCCTCCGACAGGACTCGTGGGCACGGTCCTCGACGGCGTCTACCCGCCCGATCTCGATGTCGACACGTCGGTCGCCGTCACCGCCCAACGGTCGATCGACGCGCTCAGTGCCGCCTGCGGCCGGAGCACCCGGTGCACCGATCTCAACCCCGATGTGGCCCTCAGTCTCGACCTGTTGATCGCCGAACTCGACGAATCCCCACGCGTCGTCACCCTGAGCCTGAACGAAAGTGGCTTCGACCGCGAGGTCGATGTCCGCCTCGACGGCACCCGTCTCGCCGAGTTCGTGTTCCTGTTGCTCTACAACGAATCGCTGGCCCGCTACCTTCCGGCGACGTTGACCGGTATCGCCGACGGTGATCCCGATGCCGAACGGTGGCTCGCTCGGGTCGGCACGCGCACCCTTGCGGCGGCCTACAACGCCAATCGCGAAGGCACCTACTTCGCCGTGCAGTGTCACGACCGTCTGCCCTTCACCTCCGGCGGGTTCGTCGACCACGACGGTGGTTTCGGTTCGGCAGTGCCGGTCGAACCGCTCCGAAACCTCTGCCCGGCCTGGGAGCAAGGCGAGGCCGGCGCCGTCGTCGGCACACCGGTGGCATCGGATCTGCCGACCCTGCTCCTGTCGGGCACCTTCGATCCGATCACGCCGTCGACCTTTGCCGACGCCGCCGCCGATCTCCTCGCCAACGCCACCACCGTCACCCAGGACGGTCGGGGCCACGGCATCTGGTTCGGCAACAGCTGTATCGCTGGCATCGTCCAGCAATTCGTCGCCGATCCGCTCCGCACGCTCGACACGTCGTGTGCCGATGCCGGCGTGCCGGTCGATTGGGCGGCGCCCTGACCTCATGCAAGGCTGGGTGAATGGAACTTGAAGGGAAGACCATTCTGATCTCGGGGGTCGGTCCCGGCCTCGGTGGTGCATGTGCGGCGGCGGCGCTGCGCGACGGCGCCAACGTGATTGCGACCGCTCGCAACCTGGATCGTCTCCAGAGCGCAGTTGCGGAACTCGATCCGGGCGGTGAGCGAACGCTCGCGATGGCGGCCGACATCATGGACTCGGACGCGCTCGCTGCGGCCGTGTCCGCCGGTGTCGAGCGGTTCGGTGGTCTCGACGGCGTGGTCAACGTCGCCGCCTACGACGCCGTGATGGGCACCCTCCTCGACATGGACGCCGACACCTTCCGCCAGGTGCTCGAGGTCAATGTCTATGGCTCCACCAACCTCGTCCGGGCTGCCGTCCCGGCGCTCAAGACCAACGGCGGGGGAGCGGTCGTGCTGATCGGCTCGCAGTCGGCGATGAAGTCCAACCCGGTACCACAGGGGGTGTACGGGCCATCGAAAGCGGCGCTGCTCGCCGTCGCCCGCGACCTGGCCAACGATCTCGGCCCGGACGGAATCCGCGTCAACACGGTCGTGCCGAGCTGGATGTGGGGGCCGAACGTGCAGATGTACTGCCAGTGGCAGGCGAGTGAGCGTGGGGTCGAGCCGGAGGACATCAAGAACGAGTTGGCAAGCGCCAACGCCCTTCGAGCGATGGCAGCCGATACCGACGTCGCCGACTCGGTGATGTTCTTCCTCTCCGATCGCAGTTCGATGATTACCGGACAGCGCCTGTTGGTGAACGCCGGCGAGTACTTCGACACGTGACGGTCCCCGCCCTCCCGGCGGCCTCACTTGTGGTGATCGACGATCGGCCCGATCTCCACGTGCTGCTCGGCCGCCGGCGACCCGGTGCGTTCGTCGGCGACATGATCGTCTACCCGGGTGGCGCCGTCGATGACGACGACTGGCGACTCGGTCCCACGCTCGTGCCCGGCGCCACGGCGCCCGGACTCTCCGCTGCCGATGCGGCGGCGTATCTCCACGCCGCGATCCGCGAGACGCGCGAGGAGGTCGGCCTGTTCCCCGACCCGAACGAGGTGCATGACGGCACGGCGTTCGCCGCCGTGGGGCACTGGACGACCCCCGAGGAGGTCCCGCGTCGCTACGACACCCGATTCTTTCTCGCTCGCCACCCCGGCGGCGAGGCGCGGGTCGCCGATGACGAGCTCGTCGAGGTGTGGTGGGAGCGGCCGGCCGACACGCTCGCGCGGCTCGAGGCGGGTGAACTCGACGCCATCACGCCGACGATCTCGTTCCTCACCTCATTGTCGCGGTATCGACATGTCGCCGACGCCTTCGCCGGAACCGAACTCGGTCGCGAGCATGCGTTTGCCTGGGGAATCACGACATTTTGAGCCGACGTCAGCCCTTCGTTGCTGTCTCGTGTCGATTTGTTTACATCTGGATCTGACATCGTTGCGTCGCTGCACTAGGGTCCCTGACGGGTTCGGTGTCATACGGATGCAGGGCCGTTCTGACACCAGCTCGGGGGCTTCTGGCCCTCGATCCCCCTCCAGGGAAACTGGGGCCCGGTCGACGGCGATCGCCGGCCGGGCCCAAGCCCAGAACACTCGGTGTCGACAGCGTGGGGAACTCGCCCCGCTGTAGTACAACTCCGCCTGTGAACGATCTCGCCCGCCGTCTGCTCGCCGAATTCCTCGGCACCGCCTTCCTTCTCGTCGGCGTCATCGGGTCGGGCATCATGGCCGAACGCCTCACCGACGATGTCGGGTTGCAGCTGCTCGCCAACACAGCGGCTACCGTCGGCGTGCTCTACGTCGTCATCCTGATGTTCGGCGAGATCTCGGGCGCGCACCTCAACCCGGCGGTCACACTCGCCGACGTCCTGCTGCAGAAGCGGCCATGGGTCGACCTCGGCCCGTATGTCGCAGCCCAACTCTCCGGCGGTGCCGTCGGCGTGATGGCCGCCAACCTCATGTTCGACCTCGATGCGATCAACCTCAGCGACACGGTCCGCGACGGTGGCGGCCAGTACCTCGGCGAACTCATCGCCACCTTCGGCCTGATGATGCTGATCTTCTCCTTGGTGCGCACCGGCCGGAGCCACCTCGTTGCGTCAGCCGTCGCCGCCTACATCGGTGGTGCGTACTGGTTCACCTCGTCGACATCGTTCGCCAACCCGGCTGTGTCGGTCACTCGGACACTGTCGGACACCTTCGCCGGTATCCATCCTGGTTCGGCACCGATGTTCATCGTGATGCAGTTCGCCGGCGCCCTGCTCGCCGTCGCCGCCGTCCGGGCGCTCTATCCCGACGACGCCGAGACCGGAGCTTCCTGATGCCCGAGTTCGTTGTCGTTCGCCACGGGCGGCCGTTAACCGAACGGCTCGAATCGGGGATCGCCGACCCGTCACTCGACGAGTTCGGGCGCTGGCAGGCCGAGCGAGTCTGCGCCTGGCTGGCTCACGAGCCGGTCGACGCTGTCGTGGCGAGCCCGAAGGCTCGCGCCATCGAGACCGTGCAGCCACTCGTCGATCAGCTCGACGTGCCGCTCACGATCGTCGCCGATCTCGACGAGATCGATCGCTTCTCGTCGGTCTATGTCCCCACCGACATGTGGGCGACCGAGGGCCTCGACATCCTGGAGGCGTTGGGGGAGAAGCGCTACGCCGACATCGGCTACGACCCGCCCGACGTTTTCCGCGAACGGATCGCAAACGTCTGGCGCGAGCTCGTCGCCGACCCGCCAGGCGAGCACGTCGTCATCGGCTGCCATGGCGGCACGATCCGCGAGATCATCCGAGCGACCTTCGGGGAGATGCCGGCGTCGTTTCACGCCCAACTGGAGTACGCCTCGATCTGTCGCTTCGTCGTAACCGACGGGCGGGTGTCGCTCACCACGCTGAACGAGACCGGTCACTTCGACGCCACCCGTGACTCGATTCGGGGTGCGATGAACACGGCATCTACGATCGAGTCATGAGTTCGATGCTTCCCTTCGCAGCGTTCGACGCCGACAACCACTATTACGAGGCCGAAGACGCGTTCACCCGCCACGTCGATCCCAAGATGCACAAGCGATGCATGCAATGGGCGCAGATCGACGGGCGCCAACGACTTCTGGTCGGCGGCAAGGTCAACCGCTTCATCCCCAACCCGACCTTTGATCCCGTGGCCCGCCCGGGCTGCCTCGACGACTACTTCCGCGGCAAGGTCGCCAAGTCCGACATGCGTGAGGCGTTCGGTGAACTCGTCCCGATCCCCGACGAGTACCGCGACCGCGACGCTCGAATCGCCGTGATGGATCAGCAGGGGCTCGAGGCCTGCTTCATGTTCCCGACGCTCGGTGTCGGCATGGAATCGGCGCTTGAGGGCGACGTCGAGGCGACCCTCGCCGCCTTCGACGGCTTCAACAAGTGGCTCGACGAAGATTGGGGCTTCGCCTACCAGAACCGGATCATCACGGCCGGCTACATCACGCTCGCCGATCCCGACCATGCGCTCGACCAGCTCGACTGGATGATCGAACGCGACGTGCGCGTCGTGAACATGCGACCCTCGTCGGTGCTCGGTCGAGACGGACGGCGTCGCTCGCTCGGCGATCCGATGTTTGCGCCGTTCTGGAAGAAGATGAACGACCACGGCGTCACGCTCGCGATGCACAGCGGCGACGCCGGCTACTCGTTCCTCGCCGACTACTGGGGCGTCAACGCCGAGTTCGAGGCCTTCCGCCAAAACGCCTTCAAGACCCTGCTGACCCACTCGCCGATCAGCGATGCGCTGGCATCGCTCATCGCCGAAGGCGTGCTCAGCGAGCATCGCAACCTGCGGGTCTGCACCATCGAGACCGGTTCGGAGTGGGTGCAACCGCTGCTGAAGAAGTTCGAGAAGACGTACAAGATGCAACGCCACGCTTTTGCCGAGGATCCGATCGAGGTCTTCGCTCGTCAGGTGTGGGTGTCGCCCTACTACGAGGACGACCTTCACGATCTCAAGGCCAAGGTCGGTGCCGACCACATGTTGTTCGGCTCGGACTGGCCGCATGCCGAAGGTCTTCGCAACCCGGTCGACTTCGTCGCCGACCTCGACGGCTTCGACTCCGCCGAGGTCGAACAGATCATGCGAACCAACGGGCTCGCCCTGGCCGCGCGGGCGGTCTGATCTCGTAGGGTCTGCGGCGATGCTGCCGTTCACCCTCGACACTGTCCGTCTCTCGCTTCACGTTCTCGCCGTCTGCATCTGGATCGGCGGCCAGCTCGTTGTCGCAGCCGCCGTGCCGGTCCTGCGCGAGGTCGGATCCGACGCGCCCCGCCTCGTGGCACGGTGCTTCGGCCAGGTGGCGTGGCCGGCGTTCGGCCTTGCTGTCGTCACCGGCATCTGGAGCATCCTGACGCTGCCGAGTGGGCAGTCGTTCGAGTACAACGTCACGCTCGGGGTCAAGCTCCTGCTCGTTGTTGGTTCCGGCGTGGCTGCGTTCGTCCATCAGCAGACGTCATCGCCTGCGCTGCGTGGTGCCACTGGGGGGCTGGGGTTGGTGTCGGCGCTCGGCGCTCTGGTGCTCGGCGTGATGCTGTGATCAGCGATCCGGTCACGGGGGACGACGGTGTCGTTCGCTGCGGCTGGGCCGGCACAGCGTCCGACTACAACGAGTATCACGACCACGAGTGGGGTCGGCCGGTGGTCGATGATGTGCGGCTCTTCGAGAAACTCTGCCTCGAGGGCTTCCAGTCCGGCCTCGCCTGGATCACGATCCTGCGCAAGCGAGAGAACTTTCGGGCCGCCTTCGACGGCTTCGATTTCCGTGTCGTGGCGAACTACGACGATGACGATGTCGCCCGTCTCCTCGATGACGCCGGCATCGTGCGCCACCAGGGGAAGATCCGGTCGACGATCAACAACGCAAAGCGCGCGGTTGCGTTGGTCGAGGCCGAAGGGTCACTCGCTCGCTATGTCTGGAGCTGGGAACCGAGCGAGCGAGAAGGTGGCCTTGATGGGCAGTTCACGGTTCCCGCCACCACGCCCACGTCGACGGCGCTCGCCAAGGACCTGAAGAAGCGTGGCTGGACCTTCGTTGGGCCGACCACCGTCTATGCCTTCATGCAGGCGATGGGGTTGGTGAACGATCACCTGCCGGGGTGCGACTGCCGTGAGGCGTGCGAGGCCGAACGGGCCGCGCTGGTACGCCCGACCCACAGGGGTTGAGGGTCGAATCGCGAGCGTGCCCCTCGTCAGCTCTGATGGAGGGTTGTCGTCGAGGCGCTCCGCAGCAGGACATACCCGCCTGCCGCGACGACAGCGACGGCGGCCGCCAGCAGGGCGAAGACGAAGAACTGGCCCTGGGTGGCGTAAACCGGTGCCGCGACCAGCGCGGCGATGCCAGCGCTGACCTGGCCAGCAGCCGCAGCGACACCGAAACCGAGGGCTCGCTCGTGCTCCTCAGTCGCTCGGGCCATCGCTGCTTGGGTCGCCGGCAAGGCGACCGCGTTGAACGTTGCCTCGACCATCGCAAAGGACATCAGGATCCCTGGCGTCTCGAGCGCGCCATAGAGCACGGTCACGCCGATGACGCCGAGGATTGCGAGCGGCAGGGTGCGCAGCGGCCCGTGCCGATCGGCCAGCCTGCCCCCGAATGGCGCCAGCAAGATGAACGGCACGCCGTACAAGCTGAGCGTGAGGCCGGTGAAGAGGGTGGAAGCGCCCCGGTCGTCCATCAGGATCGCCCAGATGGCGTCGTACAACCCGACCGGCATCACGAGGGCGGCGGTGAGGACGATCGCAGCAAGGGTGGGCCGGCGGCGGAACATGGTGGTTCGGCTCGTGGGGCCGCTCGGCGGCACCGGCATGGCCGCCGTCGGGGCGATGCGGGCCAAGCCAGGAGCGAGCGCCAGCAACAGCACACCGGTTACGAAGAACGGCGTGTCGTTGTTGCCGAACTCGGCGACAACCGCACCGAGCCCGGGTCCGATCAGGAAGCCGGCGGTGCGCACCCCGATCAGCTTGCCGAGCAGTTCGCCGGCGCGATCCGGATCTCGGGTCGTGACCAAGGCCTGTGCTGCCGGATCGAACGCGCCGAGCGCAGCACCGCTGATCGCTCGGGCGGCCACCAACTGCCAGACGTCATCGCCGAGCGCAAAGCCGACGGCACCGAGTGAACCGACCACCATGGCGCCGACCATCAGTTCGCGGCCCTTGCCGCGATCGGCGAGCGGTGCCAGGCCGACCTGGCCGAACACGGCGGCCAAGAGCCCGGCGGAACTGATCAGGCCGATGCTGGCGGTCGAGAGATTGTTCTCGTCCTGGACCTCGTGCAGGAGGGCGAAGACCATGCCGACGGATGCGGCCTGCACGAACAGCGAGATCGGGACGAAGCGGCTGATCGGCATCGGCCGCACGCTAGCGCTCCGGCGCGAACCGCTTGCGTCCGAAGACGCCGAGGGGGGTCGCGACCAAGCGCCGGTAGCGTCGCATTCGTGGCGGCGCCCGAGATCGAACCTGCAGCCGAAGATCGGCCGATGGCCCCGACCGAGTGGTCGGTGCTGTTGTCGCTTTCGCTGATCTGGGGCGGCTCGTTCCTCTTCATGGCAATCGGACTCGAGTCCTTCGAACCAGGGCTCGTCACCTTGCTCCGAGTCGGGTTCGGTGCGCTGACGTTGCTCTTCGTTCCTGCGGCCCGCCAGCCGGTGTCCCGCGCGGCGATGCCGAGGATTGCGCTGCTCGGTGTCACGTGGATGGCGTTCCCGCTCACCATGTTCCCCATCGCGCAGCAGTGGATCGACTCGTCGGTTGCCGGGATGCTCAATAGCGGTATGCCGCTGATGACCGTGCTGATCGCGTGGCTCGCATTCGGCACGCAAACCGGCCCGCGTCGACTGTTCGGCGTGCTTGTCGGACTCGTCGGCATCCTCGTCATCTCGTTGCCCGAAGCCCAGGTCGCCGGAACGAATGCTGCCGGTGTGGTCCTCGTCTTGGTCGCCGTCTCGTCCTACGGCGTTGCCGTCAACCTCGCCGGCCCCCTCCAACGCGCCTACGGCAGCCTGCCGGTAATCAGCCGGGCCCTCGGCATCGCCACGCTCATCTGCGTGCCGTTCGGTGTGGTCGACGGTACGCAGTCATCGTTCTCGTGGGGTTCGCTCGCCGCATGTGCGGCAGTGGGGATCGGCGGTACGGGCATCGCCTACGCCTTCGCCGGGTGGCTCACGGGCCGAGTCGGCGCCGTGCGGATGTCGATCGTGACCTATGTGATCCCAGTCGTGTCGATCGTGCTCGGCGTGGTGTTCCGAGACGAGACCGTGAGCGCGTGGGCGATCGCCGGCACGATCATCGTGCTCACCGGGGCCTTCCTGAGCAGCCGAGTCGACTGATCGCTCGCAGCGGCGCAGGTCAGATGCGCGTGTCGGGGCGCTGATAGCTCGTCCCCGGGCCGGCATAGGCCAGGCCGTAGCCGGGTGGGAACCGCCACGCGAGCTCAGGCGGCCGGGCGACTGCCGTGCGCCACCATTCGATCAGGAGGTCCTCGTTCTCGTAGTCGAAGGGATCTTCGATGATCTGCTCGGTTTGACCGCCGCGTTCCGGCGGGTTGCCCGCAAGCCAGCGAGCTGTTCGGGCGACGGCCTCACGGGCGGGAACGACGTCGCGGTAGCCGAGGCGGGTGCGCAGCTTCGACGTGTCGTAGAGCCGATGATGCGAGGTCGGGCCGGCCAGCAACGGCCATGCCGGTCGGGCCAGATCGGCGGGCATCGAGATGAGCTCCCACTCGTGGTCCAGTTCGGTGGCACAGATCTCCACCACCTGCCGGATGGTCAGGCACTCGTCATCTGCGGCGTTGAAGATCTCGCCCTTGGCCTGCCCGGGCTGGTCGACGGCGAGCAGCAGGGCGTGAGCAAGATTTTCGGTAAAGCCGAAGGTGTTGAGCATGGCGCCGCCGTCTGGCAGCACGATGTGCGGCCGGTCGTCGAGGATGCGGCGCACCACCGACCACTCTCGAGGCGCGAGCTGCCGCGGTCCGTAGACCCACGGGTAGCGGAAATGGGTCGCCTCAGGCTGATGCTCGAACAGTTGCCGCTCGGTGGCGGCGATTCGGTAGGACTTGCCATCGTCGGCTTCGGTCGAGGTGGGTGCGTCCTCAGCCACCGGTGCGGGCAGCCCGGGTGGTGAGTGGCGCCACGGGTCGAAGTAGCCGCGATAGGCGGGGCCACCGCCGACCGACACGAAGTGCCCGACCTGCCCGCGCAGCACCTCGGCGATCGTGCGGAGGCGGCCGTAGGTGACGATGGCGGCGTCCCACGCCTCGGAGCCGATGGTCGTGGCGAGCGCCTCGTGGTCGCGAACATCGGTGTGGATGTGGCGGTACCCGTCGACTTCGGGGAGCTCGTGACTGCCGGTGTGGCAGATCGTGATGTCATGGCCGCGCTCGGCGAGGCCGGCCACGATGGCCGGCCCCGTTGGTCCCGTCCCTCCGACGACGAGGGTCTTCACGCTGTCGCCGTGATGGTCACCGCGCGGAGGCGGTCACTCGGCCGAGACATCGGCGAACTGATCGCGCAGCACTCGCTTGAGCACCTTGCCCGTGGGGTTACGGGGGATCACGTCGACGAACTCGACCTTCTTGGGCTGCTTGAAACGGGCGAGTTTGCCGGACACGTGCTCGAGCACGGCGTCCTCGGTGACGGAGTCGTCGGCGCGGACCACGACGGCCAGCGGCGATTCGCCCCACTTCTCCGACGGGATGCCGATGACGGCGACCTCGTTCACGCCTTCCATGCCGAAGATCGCGTTCTCGATCTCGGCCGGGTACACGTTCTCGCCGCCGGAGATGATCATGTCCTTGACGCGGTCCTGGATGTAGACGAAACCGTCGGCGTCCATCACGGCGACGTCGCCCGTGCGCAGCCACCCGTCGACGATCGACTCGGCAGTGGCGTCCTCGCGGTTGAGGTAGCCGACCATGATGTGGGGTCCCTTGACGAGCACTTCGCCGGGCTCGTCCGGTCCACAGTCGTCGCCGGCTTCGTTGACCACGCGAACCCGGGTGAAGAAGAACTCCTTGCCGGTGGAGCCGGCGCGGTCGAGAGCGTCGTCGGGAGAGATCAGGCAGGCCGGGCCGCACGTCTCGGTCAGGCCGTACACCTGGTGGATCTCGATGCCCATCGCGGCGTAGGTTTCGATCAAGCTGACGGGCACCGGCGCCGCACCCGACATGACCCAACGAAGCGATGAGGTGTCGTGCGCGTCCTTGTCGTAGGTGAGCAGCATGAACTGCAACATCGCCGGCACGGCGAGCGTGACAGTGATCTTCTCCTCGCCGAAGACCTCCCAGATCTTCACCGGATCGAACTCGCTCATGATCGTCGCCGTACCGCCAAGGTTGATGATCGACAGCAGCGGGTTGAGCGCACCGACGTGGAACAGCGGCAGGCAGATCAGATAGTTGTCGCCGTAGCGGGTGTCGGCGGTGACATTGGCGGTCAGGCAGCCCCACATGGAGGTGTTGTGGCTGTGCATCGCCCCCTTGGGCAGGCCGGTGGTGCCCGAGGTGTACATGATGAAGAGGAGGTCGTCGTCGCCGGCGGTGCTGACGATCGGCGCCGAGGACGAGGCGCTGATCATGTCCTCGTAGCCTTCGGCGAAGTTGGGGCGATCGGCGGCGTCGCCGACGTGGATCCAACGGGTGACCTTGGTGCCATCGGTGCCGCGTGACTGGAGTTCGGCCACCACCTCGTTGAACGCAGTGCCGAACACGAGCGTTGAGGCACCTGAATCGTTGAGGATGAACGACAGTTCGTCGGCGACGAGACGCCAGTTGAGTGCGACGATCACGCCGCCGACCTTTGCGGCGCCGAAGAACGTCTCGACGAACTCCGGACCATTCATCAGCAAGGTGGCGACCCGGTCACCTTGTGCGAGGCCGCCAGCGATGAGGCCGTTGCCGACCTGGTTGCATCGGGCATCGAGTTCGACGTAGGTCTGGCGCCGACCACTGGTGATGTCGACGATGGCTTCGCTGTTGGGGTTCAGGAGGGCGCGCTTGGTCACCCACTGGCCGATGTTGTGTTCCATGCGGGGATGCTAGACCGAGGCGCATGGATGATGTCCTGCACGTGGAGATCGAGGGTCCGGTGGCGACGGTCTGGCTGAACCGGCCCGAGGTCCGCAATGCCCTCAACGCCTTGTTGATCGGCGGGCTACGCGAGGCGATGGTGTCGCTCGATGCCAACCCCGACGTCGCCGCCATCGTGCTCACGGGTGCCGACCCGGCGTTCTGTGCGGGGCTCGACCTGCACGATCTCGCGGAGGGCACGCTCGGCGGTGGTGGCTCGGCGCCGCCGATCCCGGCCGACATGGGCACACCGGTCATCGGTGCGGTCAACGGTGCTGCGGTCACCGGTGGACTCGAACTCGCGCTGGCGTGCGACCTTCTGATCGGCTCGGAACGGGCGGCGTTCGCCGACACCCACGCCCGTGTCGGGATCTTGCCGGGTTGGGGATTGTCAGTCGAACTGCCCCGTGCCGTCGGGGTTCGGCGAGCCCGTCAGATGAGCTTCACCGGCAAGTATGTCGACGCTCGCCAGGCGCTCGAGTGGGGGCTGCTCAATGAGATCGTCCCTCACGACGAACTTGTCGGTCGAGCGCAAGCACTTGCCGCCGACGTGGCGAGCATCGAGGCGGCCACGGTGTCGGCGATGAAACGGCTGTATTGGGCGGCCGGCTCGGTCACACCGGCTGAGGGGCTCACGGTCGAGCGCGAAGTCAACCGCTCGTGGATCGAGCGCGGTGGCTTCGATCGCTCGGCCTTTGCCGACCGGCGGGCCGACATTGAGGCTCGGGGTAGAGGCCAGGTCGACGTGGAGCGGCCGATCTGACTTGTGGCAGTCAGACTGCCAAATTATGCTGCGGTCATGTCCGGTGATGTTGCAATGCGGGCGCTCGGGGACAACTTCCCGACGCCAACCTTCGAAGATCCAGCCTGGGTGACCCCCACGCCGTTGGCGCAGGCCAAGGTCGCGATCGTGACCTCGGCGGCACTCCACACGACCGACGACGATCGCTTCTCCCAGGGCGACACGAGCTATCGGTTCGTCCCACGCGAAGCACGCGATCTTGTGCTCGGTCACTGGAGTCCGAATTTCGACCGCACGGGATTCACCCTCGACCTCAATGTCGTCTACCCGATCGACCGTCTTGAGGAACTCGCCGAGCAGGGCGTGATCGGCTCGGTTGCCGATCGACACGTCAGCTTCGCCGGCAACCAACCGGACGATGTCGCCACGATCCGCATGGATTCTGGCCCAGCCGCGGCAGCGGCCCTGAAGGCCGACGGCGTCGATGTCGTGCTCCTCACCCCCGTTTGACCGCTCTGCACGCGCACCGTGAGTGTGCTCGCCCATGTCTTCGAAGCGGCTGGTATCGCCACCGTCACGCTGGCCTCGACCCTGTCGGTCGTCGAGCGGACCCGACCGCCTCGTGCACTCTGGTGCGACTTCCCCCTTGGTCGTCCCCTCGGCAAGCCACAGGATCCCGAGTTCCAGCACGACGTGCTCGCCCGTGCGTTCGCCCTGCTCGACGCCGAATCTGGCCCGGTGCTCGAGCATCATCCCGAGGTCATCGAGGCCGATGAGACACCGATGAGTTGTCAGATCCCACCGGCCTTCGACGCCGAGGCATCGGCTGCCGTGCAAGAACTCCGAGGTCTCCGCAGGGCCTGGGAGCGCTCGTTCGCCAAGCGAGGCGCCACGCAAGTCGGGCGCTCCGTCGAGGTCGACGGCATCGACGGTGCCATCGCTGCACTCGAGTCGATCGCCGCTGGCACCCCATGGAAAGACGCCGACATTCCGGGCAAGAACACGATCTCGCTCGTGCACGACATCCGCTCGTACTACGAGGAGGCAGCGATGGAACTCGTCGACGGGCCGCCACCCGCCGGCCGCGCCGCCGAGGCCTGGTTCTTCGAGGTCACCGAGGCGGGAAAGGTGGTCATGGCCGCCCGCCAGGCGATCAAGGATGCCGAAGGACCCTTCCCGGTCTGGTTCTACATGGCGCCGGGGCACCGATGAGCTCGGGAGAACTCGCCAGCATCGACGGGCGCCGCGCTCGTCGCGATCGCAACCGGGAGACGGTGGTCGACGCCATCTTGTCGCTGTACCAAGAAGGCAATGTCTCGCCGTCGCTCGACGAGATCGCCGATCGCTCGGGCGTCTCGCATCGCAGTGTCTTTCGCTACTTCCAGGATCTCGAAGAGCTGTATCGCGTCGCCATCGAACGCCATCACGCGATGTTGGAACCCCTCCTTTCGTTCGATATGGAGCCGGCCGCCGATCGCGACGAGCGCGTCGAACAGTTCGTCGACCACAGACTGGCTCTCTACGAGCGCGCGGCGCCCGTTGCCCGGGTGGGACGTATGCGCGCCCTGCAGAGCGATGTCCTGATGGACAACCTTTCGCGGAGCCGGTCGCGAATGCGGCGCCAGGCCCGCGCCCATTTCCGCGCCGACCTCGACGCGCTTCCCACCGAAGAGGCCGACGCGCTCACCAACGCCATGACGATGGTGCTGACCTTTGAGGCGATCGAGACACTGCGGTTCCACCAGCGACTCTCGAAGTCGGCGACACGAGCGGCATTGGTGGCTGCCCTGTCTCGCCTGCTCGCGCCGGAGACCTCATGACCGAACGCGTCGTCAAGACCGGCTACTCGTCGGCGTCGCCCGAGGTTGTGTGGTCGGTGCTCGGCGACTATTTCCAGCTGCACACCTGGGCGTCGGCCATCAACCACTGCAGTGCCATGACCGCTGCGCCGGCCGGACCCGACGCTCGCCGTCGGGTCGTCGTGGGATCCAACGTCCTGCTCGAGGAGGTCGTTGAGTGGGTACCGAATGAGGTGATGGCCTACGAGATCCTCGGTCTCCCCAAGGCGCTGCGCAGCGTGCAGAACCGATGGGTGCTGGCGGCCCACGGCGCCGGTACCTCGATCGAACTCACCGCCAGCATCGAACCCGGCCCTCGGCCGCCGATGAAGCTTGCTGCCAAAGCCGCCGCTCGGTTGATCGGGCGAACCAACGCGTCGCTCGTCAACGACCTCGTCGCCCGCTCCGAGAAGGAAAGTTCATGAGCCGTCCCGACCTGATCATCATCCTCACCGACGAAGAGCGCGCCGCTCCGAGCTACGAGAACGACGAGATTCGAGCCTGGCGCAACGAGCACCTGCCCGCCCGTGCCTGGTTCGCCGACAACGGTGTGAGCTTCGAGCGACACTATGTCGCCTCGACCGCGTGCGTGCCGAGTCGCCCATCGCTGCTCACCGGCCAGTACCCCGAAGTGCACGGCGTCACCCAGACCGACGGTCTCGGCAAACTCCACGACGACACCCGCATGCGGTGGCTGCGCCCGGGTGAGGTCCCCACGATCGGCAACTGGTTCCGGGCCGCCGGTTACGACACCCACTACGACGGCAAATGGCATGTCAGCCACGCCGACCTCATGAAGAACGGCAAGCCGGTGCCGACCAACTCGGGTGATGGCCACGTCTTCCCGGAGGCCGTGCAGGCGTACCTCGATGCCGACCCGCTCGGCGAGTTCGGCTTCAGCGGCTGGGTCGGGCCCGAACCCCACGGCGCCGATATCGCCAACACGGGCTACATCCGCGACCCGCTGTACGCCGACCGCACCGTCGCATGGCTCGAGGACCGGTACGCCCGCCGCGCAGCCGGCGATGAGGAAGCGCTGAAGCCGTTCCTCCTCATGTGCTGCTTCGTCAACCCGCACGACATCGTGCTGTTCCCGCGCTTCATGCGGCAGGGCAAGACCTACCCGCCGTCGATCGCCCCGCCGCCGACGATCCCGCCGTCGCCCACCGATGACGAGGATCTCTCGAGCAAGCCTGCGCTCCACAGCGCCTACCGAGACGCGTACTACTCGGGTTACGCGGTCACCCGACTCGTCAAGGGCGCGTACGAGAGAAACGCGGCCGAGTACCGGGAGCTCTACTACCGCTTCCATCACGACGTCGACGGCCCGATCGATCGGGTCCGCAAAGCCGTCACCGACAACGCCGACGATGCCGTGCTCGTGTTCAGCGCCGATCACGGCGACCTCCTCGGCTCGCACGGCGGACTGCACCAGAAGTGGTACCAGCTCTACGACGAGGCCGTCCGAGTGCCGTTCCAGATCGCTCGGGTCGGAGCCCAGGCGTCTGTCGGAGCATCGATCGAGCGCACACCGACCAGCCATATCGACCTGCTGCCGACCCTGCTCGGCTTCGCCGGTGCCGACGAGGCCGAACTCGCTGAGACGCTCACGCAGACCCACAGCGAGGTGCACCCGCTCCCCGGGCGTGATCTCAGCGGCCTGGTCGCATCGCCGGGAGACGCGCCGGAAGGCCAGCCGATCTACCTGATCACCCGCGACAACATGCTCGAAGGCGACGGTTCCGCCAGCGCGATGGCTCGTGCCCGTGGCCGGCTCGAACCGGCGTTCCCGCTGCAGATCCGGATCCCGGCCCATGCTGCGACCAACGTCGAGGGCGTCGTCGTCGAACACGAGGGCACGCTCTACAAGATCGCCCGCACCTTCGACGACCCGGCCACCTGGACCGATCCGCATGTACGCCACCTCTCGGTGCGCAGCCCGGCCGGCCCTGCGTTCCGCACCGAGCCGATTCCCGATCAGTGGGAGCTCTACGACCTCGACGCCGATCCGATCGAGGCCGTCAACCTCGCCATCGATCCGGCGCACACCGATCTGCTCACCGCGTTGCAGCAGACGCTCACCACCACCCGCAGCGAAAAGGTCCACGAACGCAACACCCCGTGGCCGTACGTCCAGCGGCCCGAACGAAAGACCCCCAAGATGAAGACACCTCCACGACCCGTCCTCCGCCTGCGCAAGGCGCTGCAGAAGGCGGGCATGCACCCCGACGACGATGTCACCGGCGTTGACCTGTCGGGTGTCGTCGGGCGCAGAGCGCTTGTCGTGGCCACCAACCACGGCACCCTCAAGCCCGGGAAGGCCACGGGGGTGTTCGGCTCCGAACTCACCGTGCCGTACTACGCCTTCCTCGACGCCGGCATGGAGGTCGACGTGGCGTCACCTCGCGGGGGCGACATTCCGTTCGACCCGACATCGTTCCGCCCCCCGATTCGCACCACCGAAGACGACCGTTACCTCGACGACCCGGTCCTGCAGGACCTCTGCGAGAACTCGCTCGCCATCGGCGATCTCGACATGTCAACGTACGACATCGTCTTCTTCGCCGGCGGTTGGGGTGCGGCCTGGGATCTCGGCCGTTCCGAGGTCGTCGGCGAGCAAGCCTCGGCCGCGATCGCCAACGACGCGGTCATCGGTGGCGTGTGCCACGGACCGCTCGGACTTCTTCAGGCCACGAACCCCGACGGCACCTTGTTCGTCGAAGGACGTCGCCTCACCGCCGTCACCGACCGTCAGGTGAAGCAACTCGGCATCAGCCACACCCCGCAGCACCCGGAGCGGGAGCTGCGCAACGCCGGGGCGTTGTACGAGTCGACCCGCCACAAGCGCCGCGATGCCTTCGCCAACCATGTCGTGGTCGACGGCGACCTCATCACTGGTCAGAACCAGAACGCCGGACCGATGGTCGCTCGCGAGATGATGCAGCGGGTGATCGCCAAGCTCAACGACAAGGTCGGCGCCGAAGGTTAGGCCTCAGGCTCGGCGAGGAGCCGGCCTGCGAACTCGAAGGTGTGCGCCGGGCTCACCATCGCGTGCTGGCTGCCTGCATGCAGGTCGCGAAAGCAGCGCTGGAAGGGCCCGTCGCGCAGCGCGGTCGTGCCGATGTGCAGGTAGAGATCCTGCACGACGCGGCACGCACGCTGGGTGAGGAAGGTCGTCGACTGGCGAACGTCGTTGTCGATCGCCGGGTCGATGCCGCCGCCGGCGATGGCGTGCTGCTCGGCTCGGTGGAACGCGTCGCGAATCCACAGCTCGCCGGACTGGAGTGTCGATTCGGCCATCGCCAGGTCGTACTGGAAACGGGGATCGTCGGCGAGTGTGGTCTTGCCGGTCATGCGCTGCTTTGAGCGGGCGATGAGGGCCGCCTCGTCGATCGCTCTCCGCAGGACACCAAGCACCCAACCGGCATGGCCGACCTCGGTGAGACACAACACACCGAGGTCGTACATCGGGCCACCCCGATGACGGGTGTGGCCACCGAAGCTGAAGGTCCGGTCGGCCGGGACGGTCGAGTCGATCGAGTAGTCGTAGCTGGCGGTCGCCCGGAGCCCGAGGACGTCCCAGTTGCCGGTGATGTTGGCTTCCTCTTTGGGAACGACGGCGAACATGTAGTCGGCCGGAGTGCCGTCGGTCGGGGCGGTGAACGAACCGCAGCCGACCCAGTCGGCGTGCTCGATGCCGCTCCCGAAGTTGTACGAGCCGGTGATGGCGTACGTGTCGCCGTCGGGCACGGCCACGCCGTTTGGGGCGAACTGGCCGGCCACCAGCGGCGACGGGCCGTCACCGAATGCCTGCTGGACGAACGAATCGGGGCAGAACGCCGAGAAGTAGGCGGCAGCAGTTGACGATGCCATGACGACCCAACCGGTCGAGCCGTCCGCTCGGGCCAGTTCCTTGAAGACGTCGAGGCTCTCGCCGATCGTCAGCTCGGCGCCACCGGCATCCCGGGTGATCATCGTCCCGTACAACCCGGCGTCTCGGCACAGAGCCACGGCGCGATCGGTCATCGGAGTGCCGGCTTCCTCGGCGATCGCGGCCTCGGCGTCGAGGGTTTCGAACAGATCGCGGGCAGCGTCGAGCAGGGTAGTCATGGGCCAATTGTGACAAGTGGGCGCTGGAGTCGCACAATTCAGCCATGTCCGACGCCTCGACGACCTTCTTCACCGACGAGATCGCTGCGCACGATGCCTACAAGCTGTGCTCGGGCCTGATCGTTCCGCGGCCCATCGGGTGGATCGGCTCGCTCTCGGCCGAAGGCATCGCCAACCTTGCGCCCTATTCGTTCTTCAACCTGATTGGCAACGACCCGATGCACGTTGCCTTCTCTCCCGGTTCGGTCGGCGGCGGTGACAAGGACTCGCTCGCCAACGTGAAGCAGGTACCGGAGTTCACGGTCAACATCGTCACGGCCGAGACCGTCGCGGCGATGAACGACACCGCTGCGACACTGCCGCCCGAGGAGGACGAATTCGAACACGCCGGGTTGACCAAGCTGGCGTCGGAACGCATCCGTCCGCCTCGCGTTGCGGAGGCGACCGCCACGATGGAGTGCGTCGTCGTCGACATCGTGCACGTCGGTCGCGCCGGAGGTGGCAACGACCTCGTCATCGGTGAAGTTGTCGTGGTGCACGTTGCCGATCGAGTCCTCGACGGCACTCGCATCGACCAGTCCGAACTGCGGGCGGTCGGCCGCCACGCCGGCAACTGGTACTCCCACGCCACCGACCTGTTCGACCTCACCCGACCGGCCTGATGGCGATCAGCACGGAGGATCTCGCTGGGTCGTATCCCATCGCCGTCGGGGTGGCGACGGCGGAGCAATGGCCGACCGAGCCCGGCGAGGGTGTCGACTGTGCCGCACTCATGTGCGAGGCCGCTCGTGCTGCGGTCGTCGACACCGGCAGCGCCTCGATCGCCTCGATGGTCGACCTCGTGCTGGCGACGCAGGGCCTGTCGATGCTCACCGACGCCGCCGGCCGAGTGGCCCGTGCCGTCGGTGCTCCCGATGCGCAGGTCGTCACCTACCAGGTCGGGATTCCCCAACAGGCGCTCATCAATCGGGCGATCGAGGCCGTCCTCGACGGATCGGCCCGCGCGGCGCTGATCGTCGGCGGCGAGACCAAGCGGCGTGACGATCTTGCCCGTCGGGCGGGAGTCGAGTTGCCGCCGCTCGATGTGTTCGAGCGCGGTGACGACGAACTGATCGCACCCAAGGGTGAGATTGTCGCCCGCCCCGAGATCGAGATCGGCGCAGTCGCCCCCGTGCAGCAGTACGCGCTCATCGACTCGGCTCGGCGAGCGGCGGCGGGGTGGACCCTCGATGAGCACCGGGACGACATCGCTGCCGTGTGGGAATCGTTCAACGAGGTCGCACGCACCAATCCGAAGGCGGCCTTCCCGGAAGCTCGGTCGGCGGCATGGATCCGTGAACCCGGCGAAGCCAACCGAATGCTCGCGTTCCCGTACAACAAGTGGCACAACAGTCAGTGGGGGGTCGATCAGGCTGCCGCGATTCTCATCACGTCGACCGCCACCGCAGAACTGGCCGGAATCGCACCTGATCGTTCCGTCTATCCGCTCGTTGCGCTCGAGTCGTCGCAGTCGCTGTCGCTCAGCCGTCGGGCCGACCTGCATCGATGGCCGGCGATGGGTGTGCTCGGTCGAGCGGCCGAGGCGCAGCTGGGTGAGCCGCTCGCCGCAATCGAACACGTCGAGCTCTACTCGTGTTTCCCGGCCGCCGTCCGGGTGCAGCAGGCCGAACTCGGACTCGACCCCGATGCGACGGCCACCATCACGGGTGGGATGCCGTTTGCCGGTGGCCCATTCAACAACTTCGTCTTCCAAGCCACGGTCGCGATGGTCGAGCGCCTGCGTGAGCGGCGGGGGGAGCGGGGCTTGGTCACCGCCGTCAGTGGGCTCCTCACCAAGCCGGGCCTCACCGTGTGGGGAACAGACCCCAGCGTTCGATGCACGCCATCCGATCTCGTCGCCGACGCCCAAGCCTCGACCGATGTCGCGCCGCTCGACGAGGACCCGCACGGTGCAGGGGTGATCGCCACCTACACGACCGCCGGCCCCCGGGTTGCCGCGATCATCGATCTCGAGAGCGGGAAGCGGGCCGTCGCCGCATGCGATGACGAGGCGTTGGCCGCTCGTGCCACGCAGGAGGACCTGATCGGCACCCGGGTTGCGGTCGAGGGCCGAACGTTCACGATCTGACGCTCAGTTCCGCGGGAAATCACGATCCCGTCGAGTTCGACCCGATGCCGGCGCAGTCGCATGGTGGCGATCAACCAGCCGTCGGTGGTGCGTCGGTAGGTCTCCTCGTACCAGCCGGATCCGACGAGGGTGGCCCCGCCGGGGAACCAGATCCGGTCGTCCATCGCCCAGATGCCGCTGGCGGTGTCGCCGTCGACGGTGATCTCGGCCTGCCCACCGCGGTGCACCGTTGTCGCCGTGCCGAGCAACGACTCGATCATCGGAAGGTAGATCTCGGTTCCCGTGTAGCGGCCGTCGGCAGCATCGTCGGTCACGTCGATCTCGACATCGTCAGCAAAGACCTGTCGATACCCAGACCAGTCCTTCTGGTCGAGGGTGCGGAAGTACCGCGCCTTGAGTTGCCGGATCGCTTCGATGTCGTCCGCGGGCGCGGCGGTCACCGGAGCGCCGTCACGGTGTTGCGTCGATCTCGACAACCGATCGGAGCACCTCGCCCCGCTCCATCTTGTGGAAGGCCTCCTCGACACCATCGAGGGCGATGATCTCCGAGACGAAGGCGTCGAGATCGAGACGGCCCTGTTGGTAGAGATCGATCAGCATCGGAAAGTCGCGACTCGGAAGGCAGTCGCCGTACCAACTCGACTTGAGCGCACCGCCTCGACCGAAGACGTCGAGGAACGGAAGCGTCAGCTCCATGTCGGGCCGAGGAACACCGACGAGCACGACGGTGCCAGCGAGGTCGCGGGCCTCGAAGCACTGCGCATAGACCTCAGGCAGCCCGATCGCCTCGATCGCGACATCGACACCGTGGCCACCGGTGAGTTCGCGGATCTTCTCGACCGGATCCTCGGTGGTGGAGTTGATCGTGTGCGTCGCACCGAAACCGGTGGCCCACTCGAGCTTCTGGTCGTCGATGTCGACGGCGATGATGATCGACGCACCTGCGAGCTTCGAACCGGCAATGGCTGCGTCGCCGACGCCGCCACAACCGAAGACGGCGACGCTGTCGCCGCGGCCGACGCCGCCGGTGTTGATCGCGGCGCCGATCCCAGCCATCACGCCGCAGCCGAGCAGGCCGGCGGCGGCCGGGCGCGTCCCGGGATCGACCTTGGTGCACTGGCCGGCAGCGACCAGGGTCTTCTCGGCGAAGGCACCGATGCCGAGCGCCGGCGACAGCTCGGTTCCGTCCTCGAGTGTCATCTTCTGGGTGGCGTTGTGGGTGTCGAAGCAGATCTGTGGCTTGCCCTTGCGGCAGCTGCGGCATGTGCCGCACACAGCACGCCAGTTGAGGATCACGAAGTCGCCGGGCTCGACCTCGGTCACACCCTCGCCGACAGCTTCGACGACGCCACTGGCCTCGTGGCCGAGCAGGAACGGGAACTCGTCGTTGATGCCGCCCTCGCGGTAGTGCAGATCGGTGTGGCAGACCCCGCATGCCTGGATGGCGACAACAGCTTCCCCCGGGCCCGGGTCGGGGATGATGATGTTCTCGATGGTCACCGGAGCGTCCTGCTCCATGGCGATGACGCCCTTCACGGTCTGCGGCACGGGATCCCCCTGTGGTGTTCGTCTTCGGAACGGTCGGAGGCTAGACGAAGAATCGTCGCCGGTGAGGGGGAGTGATGCTCAGGTGACCAGCGGTCGGAGGTCGCCCCAGTCGCCGGCTACCAGGCCCAGGAACTCGCTGCGGTCGGCGGCGGCGATGTCCGCCCAGCCGAGTCGGTCGATCTCGGCGACGATCTCGTCGTACCGGTCAAAGACGACGGTGTTGGTCGGATCGAGCCCGGTGACGATCGCCAGGCCGGTCGGCTCGACATCGGCGACGACAACCTGCAGGTCGGGTCGGAAACGACGAAGGGCGACGACGGTCTTCCAGACATCGCCCGACCAGACCGCCGTTGTGCGCTCTCTCGCAGCCGTGATCTCGTCGATCGGATTGCAGTCGTGGATGAGAATCACGCCGTCAGGGGAGCTGTGGCGTTCCAGATTCGCGACGTCGCGCAGCGTCTGCTCCCACCAGTGCAGCCCGTCGGCGAAGGCAAGGTCGATCGTCGCTCCGCCCAGAGCCCCGGGATCGGCGAAAAAGTCGTCGCTGGTCTGGGCGACGATTGTCGTATTTGGCGGAGGTTCGGCCACCTTTGGCTCGGGATCGACCCCGACGATGCGGGTGCCGGGTTGGACGAACGCCAGCGAGTGGCCCTCGTGCACCCCGATCTCGACGTACAGCGAGGGCTGCCGCAGCTCGTGGATCCGGCGGAGCAGCCCGTAGTAGGTGGAGATCGGCTCGCGCATCGCGGCCGAGGCTACGGCCTCAGAGACGACGACCGAACGCCATCGACGGGTTGTCGGGAATCTCGTCGAGCGGCGTGGCGATCTCGTCGACCGTCGGGCCGAGCTCCAACGCAGCCATGGGCTCGATGTCGAGGCCGTAGAGCTTGGCGGCGGTGCCGCCGAAGAGCTCGTGGAGATCCGCCGGCTCCCAGTCGTGGAAGACATGACGCAACGACGCCACCGAGTCGGGGTAGGTCCCCTCGCGATGCGGATAGTCCGAGCCCCACATCACGTTGCCCACACCGAGTTCCTTGATGGCCTCGGCCTCGTCTCTCGACGGAAAGCTCGCACCCATGGTGCAGTTCGTGTCGAAGTAGCTCGACGGTGAACGTTCGAGCGAGTTGCCGTCCATGCGCAGCTCACCGACGCCGCCGTTGTTGAAGGCCCACCAGACGCCGTCCATCTTCTTGAGCGTCTCGGGCACCCAGCCGGTGCGTTGCTCGGTCATCACGAACTGCAGGTTCGGGAACCGTTCGAAAACGCCGGAGAGGATCACGTGCCAGAGGCTGCGGTTCGCGAAGAACGGCACCTCCATGATCATCAGGAAGTTCTTGATCTTGGCGGTGCTGTAGTCGGGCACACCGGCACCGCCGTGCTGGTTGACCGACAGGCCGGTCTCCTCGCACGCCCGCCAGATGGGGTCGTACTCGTCGCTCCACAGCTTCGGGACGTCAGCGTCGGGCGGGATCGCCGGGAAGAGAATGCCCTTCAGGCCGTGCTCGGCGGCCCAGTGGATCTCCATGACCGATGCTTCGACATCGTTCGGGAAAACCTGGGCGAGGCCGGCGCGGCGACCCGGGAGGTCCTCGCACCACTCGGCGAGCCACCGGTTGTGGGCCCGCAGCCCGGCCCAACGCTGATCGAGCTCCTCAGCGGTGCGGGGAGGTCCGGACACGAGGAGGCCCGAGGGGAAGAACGGCGGGATGGTGTTCGGGAACACGATTTCGCCGGCGAGGCCGTCGGCCTCGAGTTGGCGCTGACGCACCTCGTTGTCCCAGTTGCGGATCTTCGACTCGTCGGTGAGGTCCTCCCACGGGTTCGAGAAGTCGGCGGCCCAGGCGTCGAAGTCGTCGTGGTACGAGGACTCGAGATAGTCGCGGTACGTGTGGAGGTCGGCGCCGGCGTGGCAATCGGCCGAGACGAGGGTGTAGCGATCGGTCATGGGCGAGAGCGTACGGCCTGGCCGAACCTTCCGCCGGATCGGGCGATCGACGGGTCAGGCCCGCAGCACGCCACCGCCATCGGCCCCGATCGTCTGACCGAGGAGGTACTTACGGCTCGAATGGACCCCTGCCCATCTGGTCGCGCACGGTGACGACCTCGGGGTTGGTGAGGCTCCGGCGCTGCCAGTTGGCGCCGTCGACCACGAGTGTGTGGCCGGAGATGAAGCGGGCGAAGGGGGAAGCGAGGAATGTCGCCGCCCAGCCGAGTTCTTGGCGTTGGCCGACCCGCAATGCGGGTTGGGTCGCATCCTTGTCGTGGGTGCGGACGAGGTTGCCCTGGATGTCGTCGGTCATGTCCTCGTGGGGCATCAGGCCGGGGACGAGTCCGTTGACCTGGATGCCGTACGGGCCCCACTCGACGGCGAGGGTCTCGACCATGTTCTTGACGCCGGCCTTTGCGGCGGCGCTGTGGGCGAAACCGGGACCACCGGTCCAGGCGTACGACGCCCCGACATTGATGATCGAGGCGGGCGTCTCGGCGGCGAGGTGTCGCCGCCCGAATTCTCGGGCGACGAAGAAGGTGCCGTTGAGGGTGATGTCGACGACGGTGCGCCACGCGTTGGGCGACATGTCCTCGGCCGGGACCGGGAAGTTGGCGGCGGCGTTGTTGATCAAAACACTCGGCATCCCGAATGCGGCCTCGGCGGCATCGAATGCCGTCGTGATCGATTCAGGGTCGCGGATGTCGCATTCGACCGTCGTGACCCGGGCGCCGAGGTCGGTCATGGCCTGTTCGCCAGCCTCGAGGTGTTCGGGCTTCCGCGACGCGATGACGATGTCGGCCCCGAGGCGGGCGAACTCCGAGGCGATCGCTTTCCCGAGGCCGGTTCCGCCGCCGGTGACGAACACGCTCGTGCCCTCGAAGGTGCCGGCCGGCAGGGCGCTGGTCCCGACCGGTGGTGGGGCCGGCAGACCGGGGAACGCAGGCATCACGACCCCCGGTAGTTCGGTTCGCGTTCCTCGGCTCGGGCGGCGCGGAACTCGGCGAAGTCCTCTGACTTGTTCAGGAACGTCTGGTAGATCAGCTCGTCTTCCATCGAGGTGCGGATCTGTGGGCGGCTCAGATGGGCGATGACCTTGCGGGCCAGCTTCACCGTCACGGCGGGCGACGCGGCGATCTTCTCGGCCATCTCGTGCGCCGTTGCGTCGAGCTCATCGTTCGGTACGACCCGGCTCACGATCCCGTGTGACAACGCCTCGTCAGCCGAGAGACGGCGGCCGGTCAGCACCATGTCGCTCACGAGTCCGTGGCCGCACATCTCGTACAGCACCCCCATGCCACCGGTGTCGGGGATGACGCCGTGACCGAGTTCGGGGAGCATGAAGCGAGCGTCCACCGCCGCAACGCGGACGTCGCACAGCAGTGCTCGTTGGAACGAGCCGCCGATCGCCCACCCCTGGATCGCCACGATGATGGGCGCCTCGATCGACCAGATCTTCTGGATGCCCGCATGGCCTCGGCTCATCAGCTCGTGATGGGTCATCTCGGTCACGTTGGTGCCGATCGCCGACACGTCGCGGCCAGACGACCAGCTCTTCCCCTCGCCTCGCCACACGATCGCTCGGACCGTCGGGGTCGCCGCCAGTTCGTCGAAGATCGCAAACAGCTGGGCGTCCATTTCGTCGTCGAACGCATTGTGTTTGTCGACGTTGCGGTTCGTGATCGTTGCGATCGAACCGTTGACGTCGAGCGTGATCTTGTCGGTCATTCGGCCTCCCCCTCGGCAGGCCGATCGTAGATGCCTTCTGGACACGGCACCGCATGGCGGTTCGTCGTCGGGCGTCGCCCCGCAGCCGGTGGCGACGCCTGCCGGCCTCAGGACCTGCGCCAGTAGACCCCGGTCCAGTCGACCTCGACGATCTCGTCGGTGATCCCGTGCTGCGCTCGGAAGTCGTCGACGGCCTTTCGGCAGGGTTCCCAGGCGCCGTAGTCGTCGACGATGACGAAGCCACCGGGGGAGACCTTCTCGTAGAGCGGCACGAGTGCGTCCATCGTCGACTCGTAGAGGTCTCCGTCGAGACGCAGGACGGCGAGCTGCTCGATCGGCGCCATCGGCAGGGTGTCGGCGAACCATCCCTCCAGGAAGCGCACCTGATCGTCGAGCAGGCCGTACCGGTCGAAGTTCGCCCGCACCTGCTCGGCTCCGACCATGAGGGTCGAGACACCGGACATGTCATGTCCAGCATCGTCCGGGTACGCCTCGACGTTCGGCGCCGGAAGTCCCTCGAACGAGTCCGCAACCCAGACGCGCCGTTCGGTGTCCTCCCAGGCCTCGAGCATGCCGCGCATGAGAATGGTCACGCCGCCTCGCCAGACGCCGGTCTCGATCAGATCGCCCGGTATGCCTTCATTGAGCACGGTCTCGACCGCCGATCGTACGTTCTCGAGCCGCCGGCGACCGACCATCGTCTCCGCTGTCGGCGGCCAGTCGCGCCCTTCTCCACGAAGCGCAGCCTCGTTGCAGGTCGGCGGGTCGCCACCCGTGCGGGTGAGGCGCCAACCATGGGTCCGCAGGGCCGCGTTCACCTCGTCGGGTGTGCCGGGTCCGGGCCACGTCGACAGGTCGATGTCGTGGGTCTCTTCGTCGAGGAACAACTCGCGGGTGAGGCACCCCATGAGCAGGTCGACGTATCGGTCTCGCGCGGACATGGTGCAAGAGCCTACGGCCCGGTACCTTCGGGCCTCATGGATCCGACGTACACCGAAGAAGCCGAGGCCTTCCGCACTCGCATCAAGGACTTCCTCGACGCCAACCTCCCGCCTGGCTGGGCTGGTTACGGCGCGATGTCCGTGGAGGAGGCCTTCGAGTGGACCGCTGATTGGCGACAGAAGCTTGCCGCCAACGGCCTGCTTGCCCCGTCGTGGCCAGCCGAATACGGCGGCGGTGGCATGTCGGAACTCGAGCAGGTGATCCTCGCCGAGGAGTTCGAAAAGGCCGGTGCCCCGACCGGCGCCGGCAACGACGCGTTCTCGATCCAGATGGTCGGCAACACGATCCTGCACTGGGGTACCGAGGAGCAGAAAGCGCACTTCCTGCCGCGCATCATCAGCGGCGAGGACGTCTGGTGCCAGGGCTACTCGGAGCCCGACGCGGGCTCCGACCTCGGCGGGCTTGGTTGCAAGGCCGTCCTCGACGGTGACGAGTGGGTCATCAACGGTCAGAAGATCTGGACCTCTGCCGGGCAGTACGCCAACTGGATCTTCGTGTTGTGCCGCACCGACCCCGATGCCCCGAAGCATCGTGGTATCTCGTTCCTCCTGTGCCCGATGGAGCAGCCCGGCGTCGAGGTCCGCCCGATCACGATGATCTCCGGCGACGACGAGTTCAACGAGACGTTCTTCACCGATGCCCGCACCCACAAGGACAACGTCATCGGTGGGGTCAACGCTGGCTGGGCCGTCGCCATGACTCTGCTCGGCTATGAGCGCGGCGAAGCAGCCGCCACCCAACCGATCATGTTCAAGGCTGAGTGGGAGAAGCTGGCGGCGAAGGCCCAGGAGACCGGCGCCAACACCCATCCGGTCCTGCGCGATCGCCTCGCCTCGACCTACATCGAGGTCGAGATCATGCGCTATCTCGGCATGGGCACCCTGACCCGCTTCCTCGGTGGAGCTCAGCCCGGGCCGGCTGAGTCGGCCTTCAAGCTCTACTGGTCCGAGTACCACAAGCGTCTGACTGAATTGGCCCTCGATGTGATCGGCCCCGACGCGATGATCGCCGAACCGAGCGCCAAGAAGGCGTTCCACTCCGACGCGCCGGGGTCACCGAACGACCCAGGTTCATGGCTCGGAGCGTTCTACAACGCCCGTGCCGGCACGATCTACGCTGGCACCAGCCAGGTCCAGCGCAACATCCTTGGCGAGATGGTGTTGGGTCTGCCCAAGGAACCCAAGCCGCAGGCCTCGGCCTCCTAGGGTGCACGGATGACCGACACCGCACCCCAGCCCATGGTCCCGATGCACGGACTCACCGAAGCACTGCACCTCGGTGAGGACGACACCCCCTGGGTCTATGCCGGCGACCTCGGCATCAAGCTGCTCCACGTCGACCTCAACCAGGGCCTCTGGATTCTTCGGAACCGCTTCCCGGCGGGGTACCGAGTGCAGCGGCACTACCACACGGGTCCCGTCTACGCCCTGACGCTGGCGGGCTCGTGGGGGTATGAGGAGTACCCGGAGTATCTCAACCGGCCTGGTTCGTACCTGTACGAACCGGCCCATTCGGTCCACACGCTGGTCGTGCCCGAAGACAACGACGGCGAGACCGACGTGTGGTTCGCCATCCACGGCGCCAACGTCAACGTCGACGACGACGGCCAGGTCACGGGCGTGACCGACGCGCAGTCGATCCTGCAGGCCTGGAACGGTCTGTGCGCGATGAACGGCGTCGACGGTTCGAAGACCGTCGTCGTCGGCGCGCCGGGCTGATCAGCGCGTCGACACGTGGCGGTGCCACCGCCTCGTCACACGGCGTTGCTACGTTCGGCCTGATGCCTGCGAAGAAGACCAGCACCTCGGGCTACGACGCCGACGCCATCCAGACCCTCGAAGGGTTGGAGGCCGTTCGCAAGCGGCCGGGAATGTACATCGGAGGTACCGGCTCCGACGGTCTCATGCACCTCGTCTGGGAGCTGATCGACAATGCCGTCGACGAGGCATCGGCTGGCTTCGCCGACAAGGTCGACATTACCTTGCACCGTGACCGGTCGATCGAGGTCGCCGACAACGGGCGA